>ENA-OQBV01000129-OQBV01000129.1-human-gut-metagenome-genome-assembly--contig:-NODE-129-length-43653-cov-4.191495_pt1 | contig 43653 bp, 48 predicted proteins | sample MGYA00242750_ERZ504559 | MGnify/ENA primary metagenome ERZ504559 (study PRJEB26092, sample SAMD00036230) | human gut metagenome | host: Homo sapiens | study: EMG produced TPA metagenomics assembly of... | reverse complement strand
TTGCAAAGGAAGTGTGGGAAACAGGCGAAGGAGATTTGCCATACGAAGAGGAAGCGATGCGGGCGCATGCAAAAGAGATGGTATTTCCAATTGGTGCACCAAACGATGGCTTTGCACAGTATTTTTCGGGCAGGAGTTTTCTTGCACCGATTTCTACTTCTCAGGTTGGAATTTTCAATGTGACATTCGAACCAGGATGCAGTAAACTGGATTATGTAGCATAAGAGTGTATAGCGTGTCTGTAGTCTGATTTTTGCCATAAATAAGTACAGGATACACAGAGAATAGAAAAGAATGTGTATTCAGTTAAATAAGAAATAGATAGCTGGTATGAGAGAACAAGGAGTCTTTCATACCAGTTTTTTTGTGGGAAAAGGGATAGGTTGCACAGAATCTGCCAGGAGATTTCAGTAGGTTTGGTGAATAGCTTTCTCCCAGAAGTGTGGTATAGTCTTGTGCTTGGAACAGGAAAACTACACAGAAGGGAGACACCGATATGACAACACAGCCAGATATCATCTGGAATGAGCAATGCTTGGGGATACGGATAGGAGAACAGGTTTGCACCTATCTGAAAAAGCATGATGCGGAATACCAGAGACTGCAAAATAAAATACTGGAACTTACAGAGAGGTATCCAGTAATAGAAACATTTATGGAGTCGAATCAGGCAATCAGTCTAACGACAGAAGAGCATAAGGCAGTGCATCAATATTTCCGACTGGAAAGCGAAAAGGAAATGATAGAAGAACAGTACCATTTTTATATGGGACAGGCTCAAATGATCTCCTATGGAGCAATGCTTGGAAAAATTAAAAAAGCAATATTGGGAAATGATGACGGTGACACAAAGAAACTGCTGGAGTTGCTGCTGGATACCTGGATTGATGAGGTTGAAGATCAGCTGAAAGAAAATACAGATGTACCAGGGAATGCTTGAAAAAAATATCGAAATATGAAGAACAGGTTCAGACAATGGGATTATCAAAAGAAAAGCGAAAAACAATAGACAAATACGTTACTGAAGTTAGTGAGAGATGGATATTATATGCGGAATCTTTATATCAGGCTGGCATGCAGAAAATTCTGGAACTATTAAATTTGTAAAAAAGGGACGGATAAAATGGGGAAGCACGAAAGGAACTTCCCCATTTGTCACTTCTATTCATCTTTGCCATCAATGAGAAATATGTATGAAACCTGAAAGATTTCAGCAATGGCTTTTAATTCAAGATCAGTGACATAACGCTTGTTTGTTTCGATTCTGGTGATTACATTTTTATCCATATCGTAACCAGCTAACTGGAGTTTATAGGCAAGATCACGCTGAGACATATTGTGGGTCTTGCGAAGTTCAATCAATCGCTGGCTAATCAGATTCTTCTCACCAGACTGTGTCCTTGGCTTTGGCATCTTAAATCTCTTCCTCTCTGGTAAAAGGATGGCTTGTCTCACTTTTTGCACCATCTGTATTGATTTTAACGATTGGACAAGGTAGAATCGGTTGTAAAAGTGAGACAAGGACAGAAGAGAAGGGAGAAATATATGGAGCAGGCAAAAATAGAGCAGCTTGCATTTTTATATCTATGCAGCGAGCATGATAAAAGGTTATTGCTGAAAAAAGAAAAAATGCCGTTAGCTGATTTTGACAGGTTGACCTACTTGATTTACCATTTAGGTTTTAAGGAATATCATATAAAAGTATGGATGGAATTTGCTGGGGACTTCCAAAAGGAATGGGATTGCCTGGAAGCACTTCAGGAAACAGGTGGGTGTGTTGGAAACATAGATAGTACAGAATCAGAAGTTAAACTCCATGAGATGTGGATTCAGGATTTTTGCAAAAGCACACCAAAAGAGATCGGAGAGTGGATACAAGACCTAGATTATAAATAAAAAATATGATATCATTAGTGGTAGAAATCGAATTTTGTTAGGAAATGATACGATAATGAGTAGTGATAAAGAAATTGCTCATAGCATTGCGATATATAAAGCTATAGGGGGATGTTATGACAGAACAGCAGTATAAGGATTTATTGATAGCAACAGCAAAGATGAGTGATTATGAGCATAAAGATGAGGTGGTGGAGGCGCTTAAAGTTGCTTCTGTTTCATTTCAAAAGGAATGGGCTTTTACATATCATTTGCCAGATCATCGTCAAGAGTATATTATTATTAGCGTTGTTCCAGATAAATTAATTGTCTTGAAAGAACATGAAGATTTTGTTGATGATTTGTGCAAACAGGTTTATGAACCAAACGATTATAATGAGTATAGCGGATTGGTATTAAAACCCGGAATACTTAACATTGCACCAGAAGAAGTAAGCCAAGAGATACTTTTTGATGATATACAAAATCGGATAATTGATGAAATTCGAGAAGCAAAGTTCTCAATTTGGATAGCAATGGCATGGTTCACCAATAAAAAAATATTTGATGAATTATTGAAAAAAAGAAATGAAGGGTTAGATGTAAAAATTATTATTGATAATAATCGTGTTAATAAGGAGAAACCTTCGTTCACTTTGGAAGATCACTTTGAGGTTTATCGGGTGGATGTGATGTCAGAGCGGTACAAAAATATAATGCATAGGAAGTTTTGTGTGATCGATTTAGAAGTTGCAATGCACGGTACTTTCAATTGGACAAACGCTGCAAACTATAATAAGGAACATTGGGATGTAGATCATAATAGAGAAACAGCAAAAACATTTGCAGAAGAATTTGTGAAAATGAGAAGAGATGCTGAATTGTCGATGTTGTGGCTTGATTTTTGAATGGAGTATGTTCATGGATTTAAAAGAATTTTATTTTCAAAATATAAAGGAATCCGAATACCATTATCGTTTTCTGGAATCTGTTAAAAAGGTAAATTATACATATAATATTTTTTGTGGTGAAGAGGAAACTCAGAATTATCAATTTGAGATTTATGATGTTGAAGAAGCAATAACTAAATTTAAAGAACTGTGTCAGCCAGATGTTGATTTTTCAGGTGAAAATAAATGTTGGTTTTATCTAATAACATATTATCTACATATGCTCGGTTATGAGATAAAAGAGTTTCCTAGAATACTAGCAAGGCCCCCTGTTGATCCAACAGACTTTACATATAGAGATATTAGAAATCGAATTATTGCTCTAGGTGGAGATGATAATGGAACTGTTCGTTATGCGACTAGAAGAACCTTTGTAGCAGATCTGACATTTGAGCAAAAGTCTTGTAATATTGAGGTGAACGATTCTATAAATCAGAAATTTATTGAAATTTCTACTAGACAGGCATCTTTCAATAGTATGCATATAGATGAAAAAATTGCTGAGATTGCAAACCTTATTGAAAACCTGTTGAAACAAGATGGAAAATTTATCACACCAGAATATGAAGATGTATGTTGTGGCTTCATTGACGATACGATAGTAAAGAATTATAGAAAGAAAATGCAGTGCTTTAGACATTGCACAGATGAAGCAATAGAGGAAAGAAAGACATACTCCGAAGAACAAAAAAATTTCCTTGTTGATTATGGACTTACAATGGTAAAAGCTATTCATGAATTGGTGAAATAAAGAATAGTAACATAGGCAGCTAGTAGGAACATTTTTAAAGCAGTATTTTATGTGCTACAAGAACAGAAATAGAGAATCCAAGTTATAAATTAATTAAAAGTGATAGCATTACAGTTATGCATATTTGTTTGTAAATTATACATAACTGTATTTTTTTATTACGGGCAGGGCTCTTTCGGGGTTCTGCCCTTTTTCTCTTTTTCCAGACCAAAAGACCACCTGCTGGAAAAGAACAAGAAAAACCAGAAAGGATGTGGTGACTTATCATTATAGGAATTGACCATGGATATTATGCCATAAAAACTCCCCATGTATGTTTCCCGACCGGACTGACCGGATACGATTACGAGCCGTATACCATGCAGAATGTCCTGCAGTACAATGGGAAATTTTATGTGTGTGGAACCGGGCGGCAGACGCTGGTGAGAAGTAAGACTTCCAATGACAATTATTATCTTTTGACAATGGCAGCCATTGCCCAGGAAATCCGCTATCGCCGGGGAGAGCGGAAAACAGATGTAGTTCTGGCAGCCGGTCTTCCACTGGCAAGTTTTGGCAGGGAGAAAAAAGGCTTCCGGGAATATCTGTTTCGGAAAGAGCAGCCTCTGCGTTTCCGGTACGAGGATGAGAGCTATGAGATCCGGATTCAGGATGTAAAACTGTTCCCACAGGGATACTCAGCCCTGGCTCTCCACCCGGAATGTGTTCGGGACGAGCCTTCTGTTCTTCTCGCAGATATCGGTGGCTGGACCGTAGACCTGATGCGGCTGGACAATAGTGTTCCAAATGCCGCTACCTGCCGCAGCCTGGAACTTGGTGTGATCCGGTGTGTGGATGAGATCACCGAGCAGGTACGCAGAAATACCGGACTGTCTGTAACGGATATTCAGATCGAACGTGTTCTGAACGGCCAGAGCTGCAGCATGGACCCGGCCGCAAAAGAAATCATTATCCGGCAGGGAAGGCTCTACACGGAGAAAATACTGTCTGCAATTATGGAAGCTGGGTTCGATCTGAAGGCAATTCCGTCCGTGATCATGGGCGGCGGAGCCAGCATTCTGAAACGGCACGTGACACCGCAGGACGGGCTGTGTCGGCAGATTTACCTGACAGACGTACACGCCAATGCTTCCGGCTATGAGCGGATTGTGGGGCAGATGTGCGCGAAGTAAAGAGACCTGTTTTCTCGTTCCGCCTGAACCTTGATAACCCAGATCACAAAAAGGCATGGGAGATCCTGCAAAGTGTTCCAGATGGACAGAAGAGCAGCTATCTGGTTCAGGTGATTTTAAAAGATCAGGAAAACAACCAGCTGGAGAAAAGCATCCGGCAGGCAATCCGGGAAGAACTGGCAGGTGTTTCCATTTCTGGCTCCGGGGAGAGTGTTTCAAAAAAGGAAGAAATCCCGTCCCAGATGCTGGATTTTCTCTCCGGGCTTGAGGATGCATTCTGAAAAAGTCAAGTCTTTCCTGGTGATAAAATAGCCAAATTTCAAGCAGTCAAATTAGTATAAATCACGGATTTTTGAAAGGGGTGATGCCTATTGAATGTTATTGGATCTGCATCCTTTGGGAGCTTTTGAGAGCCTCATATTCGTTGGGTATTGTGAATAGCTTTCTGTCACGTTTTAGGGTATGTTGTATGTAGAAAAAAGAAAGGAGAACGAACACAATGGAGATGAAAAACATATGCGGAAAAATCCCGGTAGAGCTGCATGAAAAGCTAAAACTGGAAGTCGAAGAGTTAGGAATCAGCATACCAAAATACCTTGAAATGGTAATCGAAGAACACATGACAAGAAAAGGAGAAAAGACGAACATGGCAGATTTAAGAACAGTAGCAGTACAGGTAACCGAGGATTTATTTTCCAGACTGAAAGCAGTCCTCGCCAGGAATGGCATGAAACAGAAAGACTTCTTAATCGGGCTTATCGAAGATGCAATCGAAAAAGAAGAAGCCAAATGGAAAGCAGAGTCAGAGGAAGCCGAAGAAACAGAAATGGAAGATCCTGAGACTGCGAAATCAGAACCGGATGAAGAGTCAGTAGAACCTGAAGCAGAAGAGCCTGAGACAGAAGCACTGGAAGCTGAAACAGACGGAGAAATGACAGAACCGGACGAAGCTGAAGCAGATGAAGAGCCGACAGAGCCAGAAAACGAAGAGCCAGCGGAAGCAGAGCCAACAGAACTGGAAACCGAAGAAGCAGAAGAATCTGAGCCAGAGGAAGCGGAATCAGAAGAATAGACATCACAAAACAGAAACCAAGAGACGGAAACGGTGCAGAGAAATCTGCACTGTTTTTTTCGCAGCGAAGGGAGGCTGATAGCCGGAACAATTCGATTTTTTGACCTGTTCAGTGGAATCGGAGGATTCCGAGAAGGGCTGCACAGGGCAGGGGGCTTCACCTGTGTCGGACACTGTGAAGCAGATGCATATGCAGACCACAACTACCGGGTGCTGTTTGATACGGAAGGAGAGTGGTTCTGCAATGACGCAAGAAATATTGAAACAGAACGAATGCCGGACTTTGATCTTTTATGTGCGGGATTTCCTTGCCAGGCATTCTCAATCGCTGGACGAAGGGAAGGATTTGCCGATGCAAGAGGAACCCTTTTCTTTGAAGTTGCCAGACTGGTTGCAGACAAACGACCTGCGTATTTTCTCCTTGAAAACGTACCCGGTCTGCTTTCGCATGACAAAGGGCGGACGTTTCACACCATCCTCAGTACGCTATCTGAACTGGGGTATCATGTCGAATGGAAAGTGCTTAACAGCAAGGATTTCGGAGTCCCCCAGTCAAGGAAGCGGGTGTATATTGTCGGATATCTTGATGGAAGATGTGCCGGAAAAATATTACCTTTCCCAAAAGCAAATGGAACAGCTCTTATACAAGTCCATGCTGGCAAACAGGGAGAAAGAGTCTACGCAGAAGAAGGACTGAGCTGCACGCTGACCAGCGGGGCTGGTGGTATGGGCGGCAAGACCGGATTATACGAAGTCGGTATCCCAATCAAGGAAAACACCCGAAAAGGATACAAGATGGCCTACGAGGGGGACAGCATCGATCTCGGATATCCGGGAATCAACAGTCGCAGGGGGAGAGTCGGGCATGAGATCGCCCATACCCTGACGACCGGAAACCAGCAGGGAACACTGCATTTTGTAGATATCTCCCCTCCGCCGCTGGTGACAGACGTTGCAAGATGTCTGAATACCAGACAGGATTCCAGCATCCATAACCACAGAGGCGAAAGTTCCGGGGGTGCTGGTGGAAGAACCGCCAAGGGCAGTGCTGACACCGGCCAAGGAAAAAGTCCGCCAGAATGGAAGAAGGATGAAAGAACCGGAAGAGCCAATGTTCACCATTACGGCAACTGACCGTCATGGAGTGATTTACCACGGCAGAATCCGCAGGCTGACGCCAAGGGAGTGTCTGCGGCTGCAGGGATATCGGGATGGTCAGATTTCCAAGATGGAAAAAGAAACATCGGATAACCAGCTTTACAAGCAGGCCGGTAATGGTGTCACTGTCAATGTCATTGAAGCAATAGGCAGAAATTTGAAAGCAGTAGATGAAGAGATCCAAAGCGGCTCACCTGTTCCAGAAGCGAAGGGTGGGTGAAGCAGATCGACCTAAAAGACCAGTATTTTGGTACAGAGATTGAGATGACAGGTATCAGCCGCTATGATGCGGCTGTTGCGATTGGAAGAATGTTCGGAACAGAGCCATATCATATCCGTTCTTACGATTCCTGGTGTGTAAAAGATTCAGATGGAAAACGTGGAAATTTTCAAGAGACAGCAGTATCGATTGTGAAAGGCTGGCAAATGGTACTGTAATAGATGCCGATGGAGATTATTCGACAGAAATGGTATCCCCGAAATTGGAATATTCGGAAATGGGGAAACTCCAGGAAGTGGTGCGGTGTGTCAAAAACGCAGGTGCTTTTGTCAATTCATCCTGTGGCATGCATGTCCATGTGGACGCATCCAATCATACACCAAGGAGTCTGAAAAATGCACTGACGATCATGTACTGCAAAGAGGATATTCTGTTCAAAGCCTTAAATGTACAGACGAGAAGGGAAGATGAGTATTGTCAGAAAGTCCGTCCTATGGTATTGGAGAAGATCCGCCGGATGCCAAACAGCACCATCACGATGGAAAAATTCAAAAGGGCATGGTATGAGGGAAATGACGGAAGCTCCGAGCATTACAACTGGACAAGGTATTATGCCTTAAAACCTACATGCTGGTTTTTCCAAGGGAACACTGGAATGGCGTTGTTTTGAAAGCACCCTCCATGCAGGAAAAGTCCGGTCAAACATTACGCTGGCACTGGCCATATCCGCACAGGCGATCAACCAATCCTGTACCCATGCCAAAAAGACGGAGATTGGGGATAACCCGGCATTTACATTCCGTACCTTTCTACTTCGTCTCGGATTGATCGGGGACGAGTATAAAAATGTGCGGAAGCATCTGCTTGTCAATCTGGACGGGGATAAGGCATGGCGGTATGACAAAAGCACCTATGCCTGTCTGCAGAATCCAAGACGGACAGAAGATGCAAGATAACAGAATAACGAGAACAGACCGGCCGGGTGGAAACATCCGGCTGTTCTTATGAAAAATGAAGAAAAAGAAGAAAGAGGTAGAAAACATGAAGAATAAATATCGATTCAGGCGAATCCTTTCCGGGGTGATGGCCGCAGTTACCATCTTATCCACGGTCATTTCACCGCTGACCGTTTATGCTTCAGAAGAGCCGAAAGCGGCAGAACCGCCAGTGTATGAAGCTGTAAAGGATCTGCTGGATGAAAATGAAGTGGTAAAAGCCACCGATTTTGAACTGGAAGTTGGACAGGAGTTTGATGTTTCCAGTGACCGCACGAATCTGGAAATCGAGGATGAAAGCAAGGTCAATGTGACATTCCAGAAAGCAGAGAATGACGCCGGGGAGAGCTTCAGTACCAGCCATGCGGACACTTACCATGCCGTTTATTATGTGGAACCAGTCAACCAGAACCATCCGGTTTATCAGATTGGGAGAAACCTGATCGTAAAAGAGCCTGTGGCAGCGTCTCAGAGTGAACCACAGACAGAACAGGCAGTTACAGAAGAGGATACAGGTTCTGATGATGAGGAAGCTGCCTCGCAGGAAGAAACTGAGACAGAGCCTGTAGAGACAGAAATTGTTGAGCCGGAGACAGCTGAATTTGAAACAGAGGAAGCGGAGACAGAAGAACCGGAAGAAACAGAACCCGAATTTCAGGACGGACTTTCCGAATCCGAGTTTGATGCTGCATTAGAGGAATCCGAAACAGAAAATACAGCCGATGAAGAATCCGGGCTGACACTCAGCGATGTCCTGGAGCAGGCAGGGGAACAGGATATTGACCTGATGGCAATGGAAGATGGGGAAACCGTTTCATTCACCGCAGTCAATACCAGTACAAGGGCAACACAGGACGTAAATGTGACAAGAGGGACTGCATACTATTATGCAGACTACGGTCTGGGTTCCTACGTAACTTATAAATATACTGTAAAATTTGGAAACGTGTCTGCAACTGCCTACTGTGTGCAGCCGTCCAAGGCAGGACCAGGGGATGGTGTCTATAAGATTACCAAACTGGGTGACAGCAAAGCACTGGCAAAAGTATGCTACTACGGCACAAAAGCATCCGGCGAAAATGGATTTTTCTCAGAGAAACATCCTGATTTTTCCGCTGGAAAACAATTTATCATTGTCCATCTGGCAGCGTCTTATGCCAATAACAGCGGTGACGCTTTTTCCGGTACGAATGCAACCGGACAGGCTCTTGCAAAAGAACTATATGATTACTGTATGAGCCAGCCGGAGATCCCGGAAGTGGACATGAGTTTCTCCAATGCAGATGTTACCGCATATATCAGCGGCAACAGCCAGAGAACCGAAGAGATCACCTTTAAGGCATCTGAACTGCAGACCATCACCATGAAACTGCCGTCCGGTGTCAAACTGCATAACGTGACAACGGGAAAAACAAGCAGTGCAGGTGCATCCGTGGAGATCTGCGGCGGTACCAAATTCTATTTATCGGCACCGCTGACACAGGCTGTGGATGTCAAAGGGGAATGGTCTGTTACCATGAAGGGAAGCATCATCAAAGACTATTCCGCTTACAAGATCACAACCGGAAGCGAGACACAGGACCTTGCCCTGGTATTTGGCGAGGGCGTGACCGATGAGAAGTATGTAGATTTTAAAGTGTCATGGGTAAAACAGGCAACTCTGGAGATCGTAAAGAAGGACCGCAAGAGCAACAAAGCCATCGCAGGTGCAGTTTATGGCGTTTACAGTGACAAGGATGGAAAGAACTTGATCACAAAGATGCCGGCCACAGATGCCAACGGAGCTTCCAGCGTTACGATCACCAAAACACAGGATACCGTATACCTGAAAGAGATCTCCGTACCAAACGGATATCTGCTGGATACCAAAGCCTACGATGTGAAACTGGTCATCGGGGATACTGTAAAACAAACCGTTACCGATGCAGAGCAGATGGCAAGCCTGACTGTTTATAAATTAGGAGAAGTCCTGACCGGAGCAAAGGTAACTGATGATGATGTTTCCTTTGTTTATACAGAGCAGAGACAGAAAGGTGCGGTTTATAACGTTTATGCCGCAGCGGACATTGTATCCGCAGATGGAACTGTCATTTATAAAAAAGACGCACTGGTCAAAGCCGGACTTACTACTGGGGATGACGGAAGTGCCACACTGGATAATCTATATCTGGGAAAATATGTGGTAAAAGAAATGCAGGCACCACAAAATCTGGTATGCACAGGAGAAAGCCAGGAGATCACACTTTCCTATGCCGGAAGCAATGTAGAGAAAGTCATGGGAAGCGTAACATTCAAAAATGCCCGCCAGAAAGCAAGCGTGAGTGTATATAAACAGGATAAAGAAACTAAGAAATATCTTCCGGGAGGTACCTATGGTCTGTATGCCGGAAATGACATCAAAGCAGCGGACGGAACCGTTGTGGTCAAGAAAGATACCCTCATTGAGAAGACAGTGACCGGAACAGACGGAAAAGCCGTATATCAGGCAGACCTGCCGATCGCCAACAGCTACTACATGAAAGAGGTGGCTGCACCGGCCGGATATACCAGAAACAGTGAGGATGTGTACTCTTTTACGTTCCAGTACACCACAGACAAAGAGGCAACCGTTTCTTTCAGCCACACGTTCCAGAACGAGCGTGTCAATGCGAAGATCAAACTGGTAAAAGAGGATTCCGAAACCGGAAAGACTGCACAGGGAGATGCAACCCTTGAGGGTGCGGTTTACGGACTGTATGCTCGTGAGGATATCGTTCATCCGGATGGACAGACAGGTGTCCTTTACCCGGCAGGAACGCAGATTGCAACCCTGACTACGGATGCAGATGGAAAATGCAGAAGTCGCAGACCTCTATCTCGGAAAGTATTACGTGAAAGAATTGACGCCGCCTGTTGGATATCTGGCAGACCCGGAAGAACATGATCTGGAGTGTAATGACGAGGGAGATCTGGTTCAGACGGTAGAACGTACCGCAACTTCTCTGGAAGATGTGATCAAACAGCCGTTCCAGGTCATTAAAGCAGCCAACAATGGTAAGACCGATGCCGATCTGTTAAAAGGTGTGGGATTCAGTGCATATCTGGAGAGCAGCCTGAAGAAAAATAAGGACGGTTCCTATGACTTTGCATCTGCAACTCCGGTTGTACTGACCGCAGACGGACAGACAGAAATGTTCACGGATGAGCGTGGATATGCATGCTCCATTCCGCTTGCATACGGAACCTACATTGTAAGGGAGACCACCACACCGCACAACTTCACGCCAGTCGATGATTTTAAGGTTGTGATCTCAGAGAACTATCCGGATCAGCCGCAGGTATGGCGTGTGCTTCTGGATAAAGAGTTTGAAGCAAAATTAAAGATCATCAAAAAAGACGATGAGACAAAGAAATCTGTCCTGGTTCCGAATACCGAGTTCAAGGTATACGATTTGGACAACAAAAAGTATGTGGAACAGGTAACCACTTACCCATCCACTACGGTACATAAATCTTATTTTACCGATGAAAATGGATACCTGATCCTGCCGCAGAATCTTGCTTGTGGAAATTACCGCATCGAAGAAGTGACTGCACCAGATGGATATACCCACAGCACCAATACCGTGGAAATCAAGGTAGACAGTGATACCGCATACCAGGAAGATCCGGTCAGCGGTGACCTGATCATCGAGGTGGATTTTGAGAACCACCCAGCTAAGGGCAGACTGACCATCCGCAAAGAAGGCGAAGTAGTCAAAGGTTTTGATAAAGATTTTACTTATGAGGAAGCCAGCCTTGCAGGAGCCGTGTTTGAAGTTTACGCCTCCGAGGATATCTATACCGCAGACCATCAGACAGATGAGAACGGCAACCGTTATCTGGAATATGCCAAGGACACACTGGTGGCAACGGTAACGACCGATGAAACCGGAAGTGCCGTAATCGAGAATCTTCCGCTCGGAAAATACCGTGTAGAAGAGAAAAAAGCACCGGAAGGATACACCTGGAATGCCAAAGGAGAAAGAGGTAACCTTTACCTATGCCGGACAGGATACCCCGGTTGTAGACGAAGAAGTGACATTTACCAATGAACGCCAGAAGGTAAGCATCACCGTGGAAAAACAGGATGCAGAAACCGGAAGCGTGGTAGCTGGAGCCGTCTTTGGTCTTTATAATAAGAATGAGATCAAATCCGGTGACAATGTAATCGTGAAAGCGGACACCTTATTACAGGAGATTACAAGCGATGAAAAGGGACAGGCACACTTCACCCTGGACCTGCCGCTTGGAACTTATTATGTAAAAGAAATTTCTGCACCGGACGGTTTTGTATCCTCTGATGAGGTACTGGAATTTGATGCCACCTATCAGGGACAAGACATCCAGACCATTAAACTGAAATCGATTAAGAAGAACCAGCCGACGACCATCGAGGTGACAAAATCCGATCTGACCACAGGCGTGGAGTTGAACGGAGCATCCCTTTCTGTTCTGGATGAGGATGGAAACGTGATCGACAGCTGGACTTCCGTAAAGGATGAGCCTCATGTGATCAAATATCTGACTGTTGGAAAAACCTATATCCTCCGTGAATCCCTTGCACCGCATGGTTATTTAAAGACTACGGATGTGAAATTCACCATCGAGGATACCGCAGAAATACAGAAAGTGGAAATGCAGGACCATGTACCGAAAGCACTGCTGATCGTAAACAAGAAGGGCGAATTCCTCGATAAGATCACCCTGCTGGATAACGTCAAAGGTGTTGTGGAACATTTCTTTGAGTACATTACAGGAAGCCTGACAGACGTTACCTTCGAAATCCGTGCTGCCGAAGATATCAAAGCAGCTGATGGCGTAAGCCCGGACTATTATTCCAAGGACGAACTGGTAGCAACTGTAACTACCGATGCAAACGGTGTTGCAGAAGTATCTGACCTTCCGGTTGGAAAATATTATGTCAAAGAGGTAGGCACAGCATATGGTTATATCCTGGATGAAGAACCACGATATGTAGATCTTTCCTACCGCGATCAAGGATACCCCGGTTGTCGTATACGATGAGGACTGGCAGAACAACCGCCAGAAGGTGAAAGTGAACGTCCTGAAGAAAGAAAAGGATACCGACCGTGTATTAAAAGGCGGCATCTTTGGATTGTACACTAGGAACGACATCCTGTCCGCATCTGGAAAGGTGCTGATGGAAGCAGATACCCTGATCGAGTTAAAAACAACAGATGTAGATGGAAAGATTTCCTTTATTGCAGACCTGCCGATTGACGGAACCTATTATGTGAAGGAGCTGTATGCACCGGATGGATTTGTCACCACCGGAGAAGAACAGGAATTTGTTTTTGAGTACCAGGGAGACAAAGAAGCAGAAGTGTCCTATGAGTTCGTATTTGAAGATGAGCCGACAACCGTGGAACTTTCCAAAACCGATCTGACCACAGGCGAGGAACTGCCGGGAGCCAGATTACAGCTGACGGATGAAAACGGGGCTGTTGTTGAGGAATGGACATCCACCAAGGAGCCGCACATCATCAAAGAACTGGTTGTAGGAAAATCGTACACCCTGACAGAAACCAAGCCGGCCGATGGATATGCCACTGCGGAAAGCATCACATTCACCGTGGAGAATACTGTAGAGATCCAGAAACAGGTAATGGAAGATGATGTGACCAAAGTGGAGATCAGCAAAACGGATATTACCGGAGATAATGAGATCGAAGGAGCCAAACTGACCATCACAGATGAAAATGGCAACATCGTAGAAACCTGGACTTCCGGTAAAGAGCCGCATTATATCGAAAAACTTCCGATTGGTAAATACACCCTGAAAGAAGAGCAGGCTCCAAACGGTTATGTCGTTGCAGAGGAGATCACCTTCGAGGTGGCAGATACCGCAGAGATCCAGAAGGTAGCCATGAAAGATGACACCGCAAAGGGACGCCTGATCATTGAGAAAACAGATAAGGATACCGGAGCAGCACTGAAAGATGCAGAATTTGAACTGAGGGATGCGGATGGCAAAGTGGTAGAAACCCTGACCACTGATGAAAACGGCCATGCAACCAGCGGACTGCTTGCAATCGGAACTTATAAGGACGGCAAATTTGATAAGGCAGCCACCTATTATCTGGTTGAGACCAAAGCACCGGAGGGCTATCAGCTGGATGAGACCAAACATGAGGTGACATTTACCTATGTAGATGACAAAACTCCAGTGATCGAAGTCATCCAGAAAGTGACGAACGAGAAGCTGCCGGAGGATACCCCGTTTGTAAGCAACCCGAAAACAGGCGATGACACCAACCTCTGGATTCCGGCCCTGTGCCTGATTCTTTCCGCAGGCGGTCTGATCGGCATGGGTGTGGCATCCAGAAGAAAGAAGAAAAAAGGGGGCAGATAGGCTGAAACAATTATATTTTGCGTATGGAAGCAACATGGATCTGGACCAGATGGCATATCGGTGCCCAAAGGCGGAGGTGGTAGAAATCGTCCGCCTGGAGGGGTATCGGCTGACCTTTGCAGCCGCAGGAAGCGGCCTTGCCACCATCTTCCCGGAAGAGGGAAGCCATGTGGACGGCGTCCTCTGGTCACTGACCGGGGACTGTGAAAAGAGCCTGGATCTTTATGAAGGCTATCCTGATTTTTACGACAAGCAGGAGATCACTGTCAAGAACAAAGATGGAAGAGAGATCAAAGCCATTGTCTATATCATGACAAAAGATTACATGCAGAACTTTAATCCGCCCGGACGGTCGTACCTGACTGGGATCTTAAAGGGCTGCAGACAGAACCAAATCCCGACAGAGCCGATCCTGAAAGCAGCAAGGAAACCGCCTGTGCCGGGAAAGACGCAGAAGAGTCAGCCAAAGAAGCAGAGAAAAGCCGGACAGGAACGATGAAGAAAAAACCAAAGACAGGAATCTTACAGAGGTTTTTCAAGATCATCTGCCTTGCAGTGACGCTGACAAGTGCCGGGTTTCTGATTTACCACATGGTATATCTTCCAATGGAGAACAAAAAGCTGGTGGCAGAGCTGAAAGGGAATTTCCCGGAGCCGGAAGCTCCGGGAGCCTCAGGCTCTGAAAAGAAAGACCAACCAGCTGGAAGAAAATGCCCGGTGGCTGCGGTAGACCTTGTTTCTCTTCGGGAACAATACCCGGATGTGCAGGGATGGCTGACAATACCGGATACCGGGATTGATTACCCGGTGCTTCAGTCCGAACAGGAGAATGGGGAGTTTTACCTGAAACGGAATTACAAAAAGGAATATGACATCAACGGAAGCCTGTTTTTACAGGCAGACTGTAAAGTGTCTGAAAGTCGGAACCTTATCATTTACGGTCACAACATGAACAGTGGGGCAATGTTCGGAAATCTGGACTTATATGCAGATGAAACGTACTATCAGGAGCATCCCTTTGCTTATCTTCAGACAGAGGATAGCATTCAGGAATACCGAATTGTCACGGTGCTGAAAGCAGACAGGAATTTGTTCCCATTCCAGCAGAAACTCGCAGATGCGGAGGCAGTGCAGGAATATTTAAAAGCAGCTAAGCAGAGGGAAGTGTTCGAAACCGGGGATGATTACCTGAAGTGTATATACGATAAGGTTTTGACGCTCGTCACGTGTTCATATGAATGGAGCGGTGCCAGGAACATCGTCCTGGCGGTGCCGGTTTCCGGGGCAGTGTGGAGTCAGAAGTGTTCGTAAGTACCAGAAAAGTGCAGAAAATGAGACAAATAATGACCGCACGGGCAGGGATGTGTTCAAAACAGGGGGATTATGTAAGGGTGTGCATTGGTAGTATTTAGGTTGAAAAAAGTGTCTGAAAGTACCAGAAAAGTGCAGAATGTGAGACAACTTATAACCCAGATCCGGCAGAAAGTGTTCCAGAAAGGAGCGTTTCCTGCCGTTATTATTTACTTGGAAAGGATGGTAACGATTATGAAACGATTTTATACAGCAGAATCCGTAACAGAAGGACATCCGGATAAGCTCTGCGACCTGATCGCAGACAGCATTCTGGACGCGTGTCTGAAAGAGGACGAAAATTCCAGAGTGGCCTGCGAGGTGCTGGCGACCAAAAGGAACATCATTGTGGCAGGAGAGATCACCAGCCGATTTGAGCCACAGGTGTTTGAAATCATCAAAAAGGTGCTGGAGAGTGCAGGCTATGAAGCAGAGGAAATCCACATGGATGCCCTCATCCACAAACAGAGTCCGGATATCGCCGGGGCAGTGGAGAGATCCAGAGAACGAAGGGCAGGGACTGTTTCTGTTCAGAGCGGACTTGCCAGCGGTGCCGGGGATCAGGGCATCATGATTGGTTACGCCTGCGATGAGACACCGCAGCTTATGCCGATGCCAGTGGTTCTGGCGAACCGCATTGTAAGGGAACTGTCTGCAAGCCGTAGAAGCGGATATATCACGGGAATCTTGCCAGATGGAAAGGCGCAGGTGACCGTGGAGTATGAAGATGACAGACCTGCCCGGCTGGATACCGTCATTGTGTCCTGCCAGCATGAAAAGGAAAAATCCCTTCGGAAGCTGGAGCATGAGATCCGGGAGAAAGTGTTACGCCCGGCACTCCGTATGCTGCCACCGGATGAGGATACCAAGATCCTGATTAACCCATCGGGCAGATTTGTGTGCGGAGGTCTGGATGCAGACACCGGACTGACCGGAAGGAAACTAATGGTGGATACCTACGGCAGCCTGGTACCGCATGGCGGCGGTGCATTCTCCGGGAAGGATTGTTCCAAAGTTGACCGTTCCGGGGCATACATGGCCCGTTACATCGCCAAAAACATGGTAGCTGCCGGACTTGCCAGCCGATGCCAGGTGTCCCTTGCCTATGCCATTGGGGTTGCCCAGCCAGTCATGGTGCAGGTGGATACCTTTGGAACGGGAAAGATCTGTGCGGATGACTGCCTCGCCGCAGCGATCCCTCTGGTGTTCGGGCTTACCCCAAGCCAGATCTGTGACACCCTGCACCTGAAGCGGCCAATCTACCGACAGAGTGCGGTGTTCGGGCATTTTGGAAGAAAGGAATTCCCGTGGGAGAAAACGGATAAGGCAGAGCAGCTCCGGGATACCGTGATGTAATGCCGTGGATTCCGGAAGAAGAAATCAAACGTGCAAGGGAGATCACCGCCATTGAATACCTGAAGAAATATCAGCCAAACCGTCTGAAAAAATCTTCAGCCAGAAATGAATGGGAGCTGACAGACCACGACAGCTTTAAGATTAACGAGCAGACCAGCCAGTGGCACTGGAAATCCAGAGATATCGGGGGCACCAGTGCTTTAAATTTCCTGATTCATGTAGACGGGTGTTCTTTTCTGGAGGCAGTGCAAATGCTGAAAGATGAGTATCCCACCTATATCCCTCCTCCAGTGGAAGCAAAGCCAAAGAAGCCATTTGTCCTGCCTACGGCCAGCCCAGACTGCCGCAGGGTGTTCCGCTATCTGAAAGAGCGGGGCATCAGTGGCGAGGTCTTACAGCGGTGTGTTCATTTGGGAATCTTATATGAGAGTCTGCCCTACCACAATGCCGTGTTCATAGGACGGGATGAAAACCAGGTGGCAAGATATGCTTTCCTGCGTGGGATTTACGATGCCAGCGGAAAGTCTTTTAAGATGGAACAGGCCGGAAGTGAAAAGGCATACGCTTTTTGTGTTCCGGCGAAATCGGGATGCAGACGGGTTGCTGTTTATGAAGCCTGTGTGGATGTGCTTGCCCACATGACATTGGAACAGAGACAGGGAAGCCGGGATAAGTACCGTCTGGAGCTTGGCGGGATCAGCGCACCAAAAGAAGGGCAGAGCCAGCGGAGCATGAAAAAGCCGCAGGCATTGGAACATTTTCTGTCCCAGCACCCGGAGATCACCGAGATCGAAGTGTGTACCGACAATGACTTTGCCGGACGGTGGGCGTGTGAACATATCCGAAAAGCCTACGAGGGAAGCTATCGGATCATCGAGAACCTGCCGGAAATCGAAGGGGCAGACTGGGCAGACATGGCAAAAATGGCTGCCCGTACACCGGAGAAACGGCAGAATAGGGAAGCGAGGTGATGCTTTGAAAGATAAAATAGAAGTGGAAATGCTGTCACCTCTGATGGCAGAGTTTATTCCGGACTATTCAGATATTGTGAATCTGGATGATGCGGAGCCATTGGGAGGACCTGACCTGGTGCAGTATCAGACATCCATCGCAGAAAAGGTTGACGAAATCAATCGGCTCGGTATGCCTGACAACCAGCCATGCAACCTGATCGATTATTTTGACCAAAACAAGGACATTAAGGAAAAAGTGGAACGCATTACAATGGCGGTAAAGGAACAGGAGGGCGTTTTATATGGCTGTGCAAACCTGACACTCCGGGAGAATCTGACACCAGAGGAATACCGTGTGGTGGGGCAGTATCTGAGAGGGCAGTACAGCGATGGCTGGGGAGAAAGTCTGGAACAGCGGGAGATCAAGGTAGACGGTGGTGAATTATACTTACATTTCTATGTTGGTGCCGGCTCGGATTTCCAGATACAGGTGAAAGCACCGGAAAACGGTGTGCAGGAAAAGCAGCCGGAACAAAAGCCGTCCCGTCTAGAACTTAAGCTCTTAGGGCATGACGGAAATATTTTCTCAATCCTTGGGGATGCCGCAAGACTGCTTAGACGTGCCGGGATGTCCGAACAGGCCAACGAAATGGCGGATCGTGTCCACAAGAGCAGCAATTACTATGAAGCGCTGGGAATCATCAGCGAATACGTGGAAACCGAGCTGTCGGACCACCGTGAACAGCCCAGAACGCCAAGAAAAGAAACATTGAAAAAAGAGGATACCTGCCGATGAGCAGTTCCACAAAGAAAAGCACTTCCAGAGAAATCTGGAAAATAAGCGACCGAAAGGATGATGCCTATGGGAAATACCCTGAAACTTGAAGATCTTTTAAAACCGGACTGTGTGCCGGATGAGTCTGCCGGAGGGGAGAACTGGCGTATCCTGCATGGAGATACCTTAAAACTGGTCAAAGGATTCCAGCCGGGGATCTTTGATGCAGTTATAACCGATCCGCCCTATGCGTCCGGGGGAACCAAGCAGAACGAACGCAACCGAACTACCAACCAGAAGTACAGCAGCATGAAAGCAGAAAATGCCCTGCCGGATTTTGATGGGGATAATAAAGACCAGCGTTCCTGGACCCACTGGATGGCAGAATGGCTGTACGATGTGCGGAAAGCCTGCAAGAGAGGGGCTCCGATCTGCCTCTTTATTGACTGGAGACAGTACCCGTCCATCACCGATGCCCTCCAGTGGGCAGGGTGGATCTGGAGAGGGACTGCCGTCTGGGACAAGGGGAACTCCCGTCCGCAGAAAGGCAGATTCCGCCAGCAGGCAGAATATATTGTATGGGGAAGCAACGGACCGATGCCGATCAACCGCCCGGTGTCCTGCCTTCCGGGTGTGTTCCGTTATGGGAATCCCCAGAACCGCATCCATGTGACAGAAAAGCCGCTCCAGCTGATGAAGGATGTCATCCAGATCTGTGAGCCGGGCGGCCTGATCTTAGACCCGTTTGCCGGAGCTGGTACTACCATCCTTGCGGCGACAGAGTCGGGGTTTCAGGCAGTCGGCATTGAAGTGACCGATGCGTATTATAAGCTGGGAAGCGACCGTGTCCGCATTGCACTGGAAGCTGGGGAAGAAGCGGAAAACAAAGAACCACAGTAGCCGGATGTCTGGCAGACATCTGAAAAAGAGAAGAAAAGAATCCAGATGTCCACAAGACATCCACAGAGCGGAATGTTTTGTGGGTGTTTCTTTTTGGAAAAAACGCCGGGCAGAGGAAACCTGTCCGGCCAGGAAAGGAGATGGTCGTATTGGAACAGGCACTTGCTTATGTCTGCTGTTCTGCAGAAGAAGGAAAGACCAAAGTACAGCGGTACTGCCGGAAGATCTACGAACTGGGATATGTGCCGATCTGCCCGCAGTACAGCTTTTCCCCATTCCTTGATGACGGGGATGCAGAGGATATGCAGGCCATGCGGAGAATGTCCCACCAGATATTAAGGCGGTGCAGGATGGTGGTTGTCTGCGGAAAAGAGACCACCGGGACGATGAACACGGAGATCAGCATGGCTGACAGACTCCATATCATCTGTACCACACTGGATGGGTTGAGCAAAATCAAGGAAAATGAATGATTCAGAAAACGACTGGTTCAGAGGGGACGAAACCGGATGCGACTGGATTTTGCAAGCATAGCGTTTGGATATCCAAATCGCACTTTGGGGAAGAACCCCAATTGCCCCATACCCGAGCCGTAAACAGACGAAAGGAGAACGAAAAAAAGTGTTGGGAATTTATGATCTTGGCACAATGACCGGAGGAGTAATGGGCGTTTTTGCAATGTGTCTTTTCATAGCTGGAAAACGTGAGGATGAGGCATTGGAGCGGTGCCGGATGAAACCAAAGGAGATCATTGACCACGGCGTGTGCATCTGTTTTGTAAACAGCCAGGGAGAGGAACTGTTCCGTCTGGCAGACGGGGAAAGCCTTGTGCAGAATGCCCCAAATGGAGAGCGGAACGTATCCACCTGCCACTATCTGGATGCCGATTCTGCTATGATTGATGGGAAAAAATGGAACCTCCTGGAATTCGCAAAAGAGATGGAAAAGAGAGGGATCATGTTCGCCCCGATGGAGCTGTGCCAGGTATCGGAAAGGGGGTGAGGTCCATATGAAGAAAAAGATCATTGCTGCAGCGGTAGCCATCGGCGTCCTGGCAGGTTTCCTGATCTGGAAAAATCGTGAAATGTAATGACGCAACCAATAACCCGTTGGAAAGCAGGTGAAGAGATGAGAAAAAGGAACCATGTGATACCAGTCCGCCTCAATGCAAAAGAGCTGCGTTTTCTGGAAGAGCAGGTAGAAAAAAGCGGCCTGTCCCGTGAGGAATACATCCGTTCCATTGTCATGGGTGGCGAAGTCCGGGCAAGACCCTGTGAGCATCATACGGAGCTTTTGCGGAAAATATCCGGTCTGTGCAACAACGCCAATCAGCTTGCCCATGTAGCCAATGGCTGTGGGATGGCCGGGGAAGAGAGTATCCGGGAAATGCTCCGCATGACGAAAGAGACATGGAGGCTGGTCAAAGAGGAATGGTAGCCGATGGCATACACCAGTATCATCCCGGTCAGCCGTCTGGACAATTCCATCACGTACATCCGAAACAAGGATAAGACCACCAAGAAAGGGCAGAGTGCCGGCTCTCTGGAAGAAGCCATCGATTACGCCATGAATCGGGACAAGACGGAGCGTTCCGTTTTTGAGGATGCCATCGGCTGCGTCTGTGAGACTGCCTATCAAGATATGGTAGCTACGAAGAAACGATACCACAAGATGGACGGAGTACAGGGGTACCATCTGGTGCAGAGCTTTGTCAAAGGGGAAGTCACCCCGGAGCTTGCTCACCAGATCGGCATGGAAATGGCAGAAAGGCTCCTTCAGGGAAAATACGAAGCAGTCATCACCACCCATCTGAATACGGAGCATTACCACAACCACATCGTGTTTAATTCCGTGAGCATGGAAGATGGGAAAAAGTACCACAGCAACAGCAGGAGTTACTATGAGGATGTGCGGAAAGCTTCGGATGCCTTATGCCTGAAATACGGCTTATCTGTCATCGAACCGAAAAACGGCAAAGGGAAATCCTATGCACAGTGGATGGCAGAACAGGACGGAAAGCCGACCTGGAGAACCTCGATCCGTCTGGACATCCGGGATGCTGTGGCAGAGAGCTTCACATGGAAACAGTTTCTGGAACAGATGAAGCAGAGGGGATACCAGTGGAAGCTGAACCGGAAGTACATTGCATTAAAAGCACCGGGGATGGAACGGTATATCCGTCTGCGGAGCCTTGGGAAGCATTACTCGGAAGAGAGCATCCGGCAGTGGATCTTGCAGCCCAAGAGCAGGATACCTGCTGGAAAAGAAGGAGATTCCAGATTCCCTAAAAAGAAGTTAAAAGGGATACAGGCCCTGTACTATTCCTATCTGTACCAGATGGGTGCCCTAAAGCAGAAGCCGAAAAGGATCTCCCCGGTGCTCCGGGCAGACATCCGAAAACTGGATGCCAGGATCGAGCAGATGGAATTTCTACAGAAGCATCAGATTACTACCCGTGAAGAGCTACTCGCCTACCGCACATCGTTGGAAGAGAGGGTACAGGCACTCACGAAAGAGCGGAAGCGGCTCTACCGGAGCGAACCGGACAGTGTCAGGATCGGTCAGATCACCGAAGAACTGAAGCCGCTTCGAAAGGATATCCGCATTTGTATCCGGATCGAACAGCAGTCCCAGGAGATGGAAGAAAAGATGCGTCTGGCAGAGCAGATCCAGAGACAGGAAGAAGAACAGACGGAGAAAAACAGAAAACCGAGAACAGAAAGCAGGTGAACAACATGAATTATGGAGGCGATGCGGCGGACCAGATCGTCCGGTATTCCCTGGACGGCGTGGACCACGGGCTCAGGCTTTCGGGTACGCTGGCAAAGCATCTGGCGGTATTTGTTGCCGCCGTATTAAAAGACCAGAAGAAAACGAGGGGCAAGACCAGAATGGTGCGGATGTTAAAGGAGAACAAGCCATTGAAGTTCTTCACTGTGCCATCTGACCGCCTGCGTGAATTCTGCAGTGAGGGCAGGAAACGAGGACTGCTCTATGTGATCATCCGGGATAAAAAGAACCCGGAGATGAGCGAGGTCATGGTCTTTGCCGATGATGCAGCCAAAGTCAACCGTGTCATGGATAAGATGAACCTTGATTTTGTAAGGAGCGAAGTCGGGGAAGCTGTCCATGAGGTAACCGCCGGAATGGAAGCACCGGAAACCGAAGCAGTACAGGAAACTGTGCAGATGCCGGAGGGCGAGGTGCAGTTTGAAATCAGCGATCTGGACGAAGCATTCCAGGTCGGTGACATGGACTTTTCTGAAGAGGAAAAGAACCAGAATCATCCCGAAAAGGAGTTTTCCGAACCGGAAAATTTTATCCCGGTGCAGGAAGAGGGGGAAGAGAATCTGTCCGGCTCTTCCTTGCACAGCAGAAATATTTCTACCGGGCAGGAAAAAGGGACTGATGCAGGGCAGAGGGAACAGGAGCGTCCCAGTGTCCGCCGGGAGCTGGAGAACATCAAACGGGAGAAAGCAGAGGAATCCCAGAAGCGGAGCCGGGAAAAGAACCGTGGACCAAGGAAAACGCAGAAGAAAGCAAGAAAGAAACGAAAGGTGAAAGCGAGGTAGGAGATGGACCTGACAAAATTTTTAGGGCAGGACTCGCAGGAGCAGTCCGCCCAGCGGTTATCGAAAGAAGAATATGCCGCACAGAAAAAGCAGGAGAGGGAAGAAATCTGGGGTATGATCGATGGAAAGGCACAGGAGGTCTTCCAGAATGGGGACTCCTTAAAAGGATTCCTTGATTTTATGGGACAGTGCAAGCCGCAGAGGACAGACAACCTGTTCCTGCTTTATGCACAGAATCCGGAGATCCGGCAGGTCAAGACCTTTGAAAAAATGGAAGGAAGAAGGCAAGGTAGTCAAGACCGGAAGCAAGGGATACAACTTCATTGTCGGACAGGAATATGAAAAGGACGGTGTCATCCAGCAGGGGTACTCCATCCAGAAAGCCTATGACATCAGCCAGATCCGTACCAAGCAGCCAGAAGAGGCAGAGCCAAAGCCGATGGACCAGCTGATGGAAGCACTGCTGACCGACAGCGAGGTACGGATTCAGATCGCAGACAATCTGCCGGATAAGGTACAGGCACAGTACATCCCGAACAAGCGGACGATCTATGTCCGAAATGGCATGAGCGAAAATGCAACGTTCCATTCCATCAGCCGGGAGCTGGCCTGTGCATCCCTTGACCATCACGATGGAAGCTACAGCCGGGCAGGGGTATCGGCACAGGCCTATTGTGCGGCGTATGTGACAGCACAGAAATACGGCGTGGATGTCTCCGGTTTTTCCTTTGACAAGGTATGCCAGATGCAGGCATTCGGACAGAAAGATCCGAAAGAACTCCGCTCCTTTATCCAGGATGTAAAGAGTGCAGCCTATTCCATTGGCAAGCAGGTAGACCGCAACCTTGGCAAAAGCGAGCAGGAATTTATGACCGATGAATTTGCCATCCCGGAGGAAAAAACGGAGAAACCTGCCAAGAGTAAAAAGTCCCCGGAACGCTGATAAAAAGGGGCTTTTCCGGCTCTTTTGCAGTAGCTTTCCGGGAGGAAGTGTGGTATGTTGTGGTTGAGAAAAAAGAGGAAAAAAGGAGGCTCGCCTATGACAAGAATGCGATATGTAAAGATGGACCGGATCATGAACCACATGCTGATCCATGCACTCCGGGAAGTGTTCCGGCAGGAAAAAGAACAGGGGCTTCCGGTGGATACCACACGGGATCTGGTTCTGAAGCTGGCAGAGCAGGAAGAGGGAAAGCTCTACCTGACAGAAGCCGAACACAGCAAATCCGTGGAAGCCTTAAACCAGCTCCGGGACACATACCTGAAAAACGGACGCTATTCCGATGGGATCGACAGCGTCCTGTTAAAGATCATGAAATCCAGATACCGCCCATACCGTGGAAGGGGAAGATGAAGAAAGGATGTGGTACAAATATACAGAAATATGACACAAGAAAGAATAGAAGCCATGCGGAGAAGATATCCGCCGGGAACCGAGGTCACGCTTAACAGCATGGAGGGGGAGAGCCACATGCCACCCGGCTTAAAAGGTAAGGTGGATATGGTAGACGATGCAGGGCAGATCCACGTAAACTGGGAGAATGGAAGCAGCCTTGCCCTCGTTCCGGGAGTGGACAGCTTCCACATTACGGACCTGCCAAGAGCAGAGAGGCCCAAACAGCAACCATCCCGGTAACAAACAGCCGGAAGTCAGACTGGGTGATTTGGCTTGCCGGACTGCCTGTCATCTGGTGGGTAGCAATCCTGCTTGCGGATGCCATCCAGCCGGGCAGGAATCTTTTCGAGCTGATGGAGGTTCTCACAGAAAAGCTGAACCATCCCTTCCAGTTTCATTATACGGAATACACCATCAAGTCGATGCTGGTCTGCACGTTACTTTACGCAGCCGGGATCGGCATTTTTTATTCCAGTCAGAAGAACTACCGCAGAGGGGAAGAACATGGCTCTGCCAGATGGGGCGATGCCCGGCAGATCTGTAAGAAATATAGCAAGAAGCCGTACTCCCAGAACATCCTGCTGACACAGAACTTCCGCATTAGCCTTGACACCCACAAGCACCGCAGATGTCTCAACATTCTCGTAGTGGGAGGCTCCGGTGCAGGAAAATCCAGAGGCTTTGCCCTGCCAAACATCATGCAGTGCTGCTGTTCGATGGTCATCACCGATCCGAAAGCCGAACTGCTCCGAAAGACAGGCGGTCTGCTGGAAAAGAAAGGATATGAGGTGCGTGTCTTTGACCTCATCAATCCCGACACATCTTTTTGCTACAATCCATTCGAGTATGTCCACGATGACAAAGACGTGCTCCGTCTTATTTCCAATCTGATACAAAACACCACACCCAAAGGTTCCCAGTCCTCCGATCCGTTCTGGGAGAAGAGCGAGACCGCACTGCTTCAGGCACTGATGCTGTATCTGCTCCACGAAGCTCCGCCGGAAGAACAGAACTTCGCCATGATCATGGAGATGTTAGGTTCTGCCCAGGTAAAAGAAGAGGACGAGGACTACGAATCCCCTCTGGACATTTTGTTTGATCGTCTGGAGATGCGGGACCCGGACAGCATTGCCGTGAAGCAGTACCACATCTACAAGCAGGCGGCAGGAAAGACCGCCAAGTCCATCCTGATCAGTGTCGGTGTCCGTCTGGCAGCTTTTAACCTGCCGCAGATCGCCAAGCTGACCAATACCGATGAGCTGGATCTTTCCAGCATGGGCGAGAAGAAAGTAGCCCTTTTCTGCTGTATCCCGGATGCGGATACCTCTTTGAATTATCTGGTAGGCATGATCTACAGCCAGCTTTTCCAGACTCTTTATTACATGGCAGACCGTGTGCATGGCGGTGCCCTTCCGGTTCCGGTCAACTGCATCATGGATGAGTTTCCAAACGTATCCTTGCCAAACGAGTTTGAGAAGATCCTGGCAACCTGCCGATCCCGTTCCATTTACTGTAGCATCATCATCCAGAACATGAGCCAGCTAAAAGCTCTGTTCAAGGATTCGTGGGAGAGTCTGGTGGGCAACTGCGATGAGTTTTTATACCTGGGCGGCAACGAAAAAGAGACACACAAATATGTATCGGAATTATTGGGAAAAGAGACCATTGACACAAATACCTACGGCCAGACCAAGGGGAAATCCGGCAGCTACTCCACCAACTTCCAGCAGAGCGGAAGGGAGCTTCTGCAGCCGGATGAAGTCCGTATGCTGGACAACCAGAATGCCCTTTTGTTTATCCGTGGGGAGCGGCCTATACTGGATGCCAAGTATGACCTGATGAAGCATCCCAACATCCGGTATACCGAGGACGGCGGTGCCGGCCCGTTCAACTATGCGAAAGCACCGCTGGCACATGACGATTTTACCTTTGACGAAACAAGATATAACGACTACGAACTGCTTCTGGATGAGGACATCATCGGGGAGCTTTTTTGATGGGAGGAATGCCGATGAATTTACTGAAAAATAAGAAACACACAGAAACCAAAAGAGAGACCACACCGCTGAAGATGAAGAGAGGGCAGAAGAAACTGTTTGCCCTGTATGCGGTGATGGTGCTGACCTTCTGCATCGGGGCAACCTGCGTTTACGCTGCGGGTGATCCGCTGGCAGTCGTCAATAACCTGTCCACCTTTATCTTTTCCCTGATCCGTGCCATTGGCCTGATCCTGCTTGGATTTGGTATCGTGCAGGTCGGCCTGTCCTTAAAGAGCCACGATCCGAGCCAGAGGGCAAACGGATTTCTGACACTGGCAGGCGGTATCATCATTACCTTTGCAAAAGAGATCCTGGACCTCATTATGGGATAGGATCAGAGACCAGAAGGGGAGCCATGCGAAATGCTGGCTCTCCGCTCACTTTTGCAGGATGGGAGGTGAAACTGTTTGAGTGATAACTGGATCGTACAGAATCTAAATTCTGCCTTGCAGACCTGGAGTGACAAGCTGGCCGAGATCTGGACACTGCTGACGCAAAGCCCGGAGAATTTCAAGGGCGGTGCGATCTGGAGCGTGATGACGAACATCAACGGAGGGCTCCGAGCCATCGGGTACGGCCTGCTGGTCTTATTTTTTGCGGCAGGGCTGGTGAAAACCTGTGGAAGTTTTACGGATATGAAAAAGCCGGAACACGTAGTGAAAGCCTTTATCCGTTTTGCACTGGCACAGGGAGCCGTCATGTCCGGCATGGAACTTCTGACGGCAATTTTTTCCATTGTGCAGGGGATCGTCTCCAGCATTATGTCTCATTCCGGGATGGCAGGTGGAACGGTAACGGAACTGCCCTCAGAGATCGTGGACAAGATCGAAGCAGTCGGAATGCTGGAATCCATCCCTTTGTGGATCGTAACCCTATTGGGCAGCCTGCTGATTACGGTATTGTCATTTGTCATGATTCTGACTGTATACGGAAGAATGTTCAAGCTGTATATGTACACAGCCATCGCACCGATCCCGCTAGCAACCTTTGCCGGGGAGCCAACCCAGTCCGTAGGAAAGAACTTTATCCGTTCCTATGCCGGGGTATGTCTGGAAGGAGCCATCATCGCACTGGCCTGTATCATCTTTTCGGTGTTTGCTGCAAGTCCGCCGGCCGTCGGGGATACCGGCCTGTCTGCCGTGACGATTGTCTGGAACTACATCGGGGAGCTGGTCTTTAACTTACTGGTACTGGTAGGGGCAGTCAAGGCATCTGACCGGATCGTAAAAGAAATCATGGGATTATAGGAGGCGAAAAAAATGGAAGAATCAAAGACACTGAGCTACGACTGGCAGTATGGCCGGGAGGAATTATTTCTCAGGGTAGACAGTTACATGAGCGATGACAATCTCTATATCGGGCTTTACCATATGGAAGATGGATACCCGGAAAGCTTTGCAGACCTTACGGTAAACCTGCCTTTTGCTCCGCTGGGCGGTATCAATGAAGCCTATATCGACCACAATTTCAGCAAAGAAAAGCTTCGTTTTATAAAGCAGCATAAGCTGGGAACGATACAGCCGGATACCGCATCCTCCGGTTACTGCATTTTCCAGAGGGTTGCATTCGACCTGAAAAAACTGGCAGAGCTTGATCCGGAAGGAACAAAAAGATTTATGGAAAGAAATGGCATCCGGCAAAGGGATGTACCAAAACAGAAACAAAAGAAAAAACAGAGATTACAAAGAGAAAGGTAGAAAACAACATGGAAGTGAAAATGAATAAAGAAATCCGAGACTATCAGGAGTCAATGTTCTGGGGCTTAAGCTTCCGGCAGTGCTTATTTTCGGTACTGGCGATCCTGGCAGCCCTTGGAATCTATTTTGTCACCCGGAAATATGCCGGGGAACAGGTAACCGGATGGCTGTGCATCCTTGGGGCGGCTCCCTTTGCAGCCTGCGGCTTTTTTCGTTACCACGGCATGACGGCAGAACAGTTTGCATGGGTAGTCATTAAATCCGAACTGCTGTACCCGAAGCGGCTGGTATTTAAGTCGGAGAACCTGTACTTTTCCTGCATGGAAGAGAGCCTGCGGCTGGGTGAGAAAATGATGGGAAACGGAGCGGAACTTCTGGAAAAGAAGCGGACGAAACAGAAGAAACCAAAGAAGCGAAGAGGAAGGGGTGATGCCTTTGATTAAAACCCTGAGTCAGACACTGAAACAGGACAAGGAAAAATTTAAAGTACCGAAGTCTGTCCAGCAGGCCATCCCGATTCGCAAGATCTGGCCAGATGGTATTTTTCAGGTAGAGAGCAAGTATTCCAGGACATTCCGGTTTACGGATATCAACTATTCCATTGCCAGTAAAGCGGACAAGACGGAAATGTTCCTGGACTACTCTGAACTTTTAAATGCACTGGATTCTGGCTGTACGGCGAAGATCACCCTGAACAATCGTAAGATCAACAAGGAAGAGTTTGAGCAGTCCCTGCTGATCCCGATGAAAGGGGACGGTCTGGACGAGTACCGGAAAGAATACAATGACATGCTCCTTTCCAAGATCTCCGGTACCAACAACAGTATCTACCAGGAACGCTATCTGACCATCAGCGTCCACAAGAAAAACATCGATGAAGCCAGAACCTATTTCGCACGTGTGGGAACGGACATCATCACCCATCTGGCCAAGCTGTCCTCTATTGGGGAAGAGCTGGATGCAGAGCAGAGGCTACAGATCTTCCGGGACTTTTTCAAGGCAGACGTTCCACAGAGTTTTCCATTTGACATGAAAGCCTTTGCGAAAAAAGGACACAGCTTCAAAGACTGGATCTGCCCGGACACGATGGAATTCCATAACGACCATTTCAAGCTGGGCGAGCAGTACGGCAGAGTCCTTTTTATGGAAGATTACGCCAGCTATGTAAAGGATGAGATGATCTCCGAACTGTGCAGCCTTGGCAGGAACCTGATGCTGTCCATGGATATCATCCCCGTACCGACAGACGAAGCGGTGCGTGAGATCCAGAACCGACTGCTGGGCGTGGAGACAAACGTCACCAACTGGCAGAGACGCCAGAATGCCAACAATAACTTTTCAGCCGTAGTTCCCTATGACATGGAGCTGCAGAGAAAAGAGACCAAGGAAATGCTGGACGATCTGACCACCAGGGATCAGCGGATGATGTTCGGCATCCTCACCATGGTACATATGGCAGACAGCAAGAAACAACTGGACTCCGATACGGAAACCCTGTATTCCATTGCGAGAAAACACCTCTGCCAGATGGCAACTTTGAAGTGGCAACAGGTCGATGGACTGAATACCGTCCTGCCGTATGGCCTGCGGAAAATCGATGCAGTGCGTACCCTTACTACAGAATCCACCGCCGTCCTGATCCCGTTCCATACGCAGGAAATCATGCAGCCGGGAGGCATCTATTATGGGCAGAATGCCGTCAGCAAAAATATGCTGGTGGCAGACCGAAGGAAGCTGTTAAACGGCAACTCTTTCCGACTGGGTGTCAGCGGCTCCGGCAAGAGCTTCTCGGCAAAAGAGGAGATCGTAGACCTTGCCCTTTCCACGGAAGATGACATCCTCATCCTCGATCCGGAGTCGGAGTTTGCTTCTCTGGTGGAAGCCTTAAACGGAGAGGTCATCCGGATCTCGGCAACCTCGGATACCCATCTGAATGCACTGGATATGGATTCTGCCTATGGCAATGATCGAAATCCTCTGATTGAGAAGTCAGAATTTATCCTTTCCCTGTTTGAGCAGCTCGTAGGAGCCGGAAACCTTTCGGCAAAGGAGAAATCCATCCTTGACCGCTGCACCGCAGATGTGTACCGGGATTATATGAGGGGCGGTTACAAAGGGCAGGTGCCGACCTTAAAGGACCTGTACCGACAACTCATGCTCCAGCCGGAAGAAGAAGCCAGAGGGCTGGCTCTGTCTTCGGAACTGTTTATCAATGGCAGTCTGAACACCTTTGCCCAGGAAACCAATGTCAACACGAAGAGCCGTATCATCGACTATGACATCCGGGAGCTGGGCGAACAGCTGATGCCCCTTGGCATGCTGGTCACACTGGATTCGATTTTTAACCGTGTGATCCAGAACTGGAAGAAGGGAAAAACGACATGGATCTTTGCGGATGAGTTTTATCTGCTGTTCCGCTATGAATACAGTGCGGACTTTTTCTACCGCCTGTACAAGCGTATCCGTAAGTATTCCGGATTTGTAACCGGACTTACCCAGAACGTTGAGGAACTTCTGAAATCCGATACCGCCCGCCTGATGCTGGCGAACAGTGAGTTCCTGATCCTTTTGAATCAGGCTACCACCGACCGGGATGAGCTGGCGGCACTTCTGAATATTTCAGACAACCAGTTATCCTACATCACCAATGTGGGTGCCGGCCATGGTCTGATCCGCTGTTCCGGAAATCTGGTGCCGTTTGAAAATTCGTTTCCAAGAAATACAAAGCTGTACCGCCTGATGACGACCAAGCCGGGCGAAGGGTAAGAGCGGGACAAGCCGGGACTGGAGGTGAGAGATGAAGGATATCAAAACCAAAGAAGTTACAACAAAACCAAAGACCAAAAATCCTGCCTCCAGAATCCCCAAGGAGCTGATGCGGACGGCCATACTGGAGAGCAAGGAAAAATCCCAGGCCATCGCAAATGCCAGGGACAATGACATGGGAGAACAGTCCCCATCCGAATATGCCAGTGGGAAAGTCGCATCCGCAGAGGAATGGGCTGCAAGAAAGACAGGCAGAACTGTAACCAGAGCCGGAAAGACAGCCGCACAGACTTCCTACGAGAAGATCAAACAGAGAGCCGCTGGCAAAAAAGAAGTAGAAAAAGAAGCGGAGAAAGAAACCGCCAGAGGAACAGGGGACACACAGACCGCCGATCCTGCTAGCCGGGAAGCACCCGAGCAGAAGAGCCGGGAAGTACAGATTCAGAATGCCCAGCGGCAAAAGGCGGTTTCAGATGCCGTCAAAACAAAAGAGCAGAAGATCCGGGCTGCCAGGGAGACACCAAGAATCCAGAATGGACAGGAAATGTCGGAAGGTGGATCGCTTTCCATCAAAAGACAAAACCAGAAAAGCAAGGCCGGAGATACCGCAAGGCAGAATGCCATCCGCCAGAAACAGCCGGAAACCATACGGATCAAGGAAAAGCCACGGAAACAGTTGGAGCCGAAGACCATACAGCGGCGTACTATTAAGACCGCCCCTCCATCTGTGAAGATCAGCATCCAGCCAGAGCAGAAGCTCCGGGTGGCCAGTTCCAACGCCCTGACAGCCCGGATGCAGAAGCAGATGGAACGAAGGGCAGCGAAGCAGGCGGCGAAGAAAGCCGCCTTGCAGACTTCCGATGGAGTCCGCCGGATACAGAAAACGGCAAGGGCAGGAGAGAATACCTTCAAGGCAGCTAAGGCCGCTGTAGAAGCGGCAGCGAAAACGGTGCAGTCCATGATGGCTGCACTGGGAGCCGCCGGAGCGGTCATGGTTCTGCTTCTGGTTATCATGGTCGGGATCATTGGCGGTGCGGCATTCTCTGGAAGCTCAGAGAGCAACGAAGCACTCAGCCAGGAAGTACTTTCCTATACGGCAACCATCCAGAAATACGCCAACCAGTATGGAATCCTCGAATACGTTTCCGTGATACAGGCAATCATGATGCAGGAATCTGGCGGCCGGGGGACCGATCCCATGCAGAGCAGTGAGTGCCCATACAACACCCGGTATTCCAACAGCCCGAATGCCATCCAGGATGCCGACTATTCCATACATGTAGGAATCCAGTATTATGCGGACTGCCTGAAGGAAGCCGGATGCACCAGCCCCCAGGACATGGATAAGCTGAAGCTGTCCCTGCAAGGGTATAACTACGGCAACGGATACATAACGTGGGCGCTCCGAAACTACGGGGGCTACAGTGCAGAAAATGCTCTGCAGTTTTCCAATGATCAGGCTGCTTCGCATGGCTGGAGTGCCTATGGCGATCCAGAATACGTCCCTCACGTCCTGAGGTATTATTCCAGCGGCGGATTGTTTGCCGGCCTGTTTGGAGGCAACGGCCAGATCGTATCCGTGGCACTTACCCAGCTTGGAAATGAAGGAGGCCAGAAGTTCTGGTCATGGTATGGATTTGACAGCCATGTGGCGTGGTGTGCCTGCTTTGCCAGCTGGTGTGGGGATCAGGCAGGACTGATCGAGAGCGGCAAGATGCCGAAGTTCTCCCTATGCGATGATGGGATCGCGTGGTTTCAGGGCAAGGGAAATGGAAGAGCAGAGGATATTCGCCAGCACCCGGAACCCTGATCTTCTTTGACTGGAACGGGGACGGAACCTCAGACCATGTGGGAATCGTGGAGAAAATTGAGGGAAGTACCGTATATACGGTAGAGGGAAACTCCAGTGATGCCGTGAACAAGAGAAGCTATGATATCAATAACGGAACGATCATGGGATACGGCATACTTTGAAAATTAATATGTTGACTCTTAGAGAGTAGTCAATAGTTTAGATTACCTTGACTAAAAAACAAATATAAAGTATTATGTGATTAGCTTCGACTAACTAGAAAAAGGAGGGCGCACGATGACAAACCAATATATGACGAAGCTGTATCACGATCTGCTCTCCAACTCTCCGCAGGCAGTGACAATAGATATTCCGGCTGATATGGGAACAGGTCAGATTTCGCAAGTTGTTACAAAGCAAGGAGCAGTTGTTTCGGACTGGAAAATGAATTATTTTTCAGATATGAACGTGCAGGGAGTGAGTAGCGAAGAATACATTCAAATGTTGTTCTGCTTCAATGATGGTGTTTCCTGGAATATTGCAGATAGCCGACAAAGTATCAGCATACAAAAAGGTGAGTCCTGTATTTATCGTGGACACGGGAAAATGGAATATCTGTGCTATTCCAAACAAAACGATTTCCTTTTCAAAAATGTAAAAGTACCACTGTCGTATTTCCGTAAAATTATGAATGACTATTTTGATGTTGGTGAGATTGAGGTTTATCAGAAAAAACTATTGGAAGGTATATCAAAAGTAGGTATTACTCCCTATATGGAGCACATTTTTGCGGAACTGAAAGACTTCACGCAATATCGCGGCGGATTGGGATACCTGTTTTTGGAAAGCAAAGTTTTTGAGTTGTTATCTGTATATTTGAGTGAGATTTTGGAACTGAGTATTCTTGCGTCAACTTATATAGCAATTTCCAGAAGTGACCGAGAATCCATCATAGAAGCGAAGAGAATCATTGACAGTCAGCTTGCTTTGGCACCAAGTTGTGAGGAATTGGCGCGAAAAGTCAATATTAGTACTTCAAAATTGTCAAAGGGTTTTTCCTCGCTGTTTGGAACATCGGTTCATGCGTATATTATAGATCAGCGATTGGAAAAGGCGGCAAGTCTACTATTAGAAAGTAATTTGAACGTAAGTCAGGTGGCAGCATTTGTAGGCTATTCAAAACCGAGTAACTTTGCTGCGGCATTCAAAAAGAAGTATGGGGTAATTCCTAAAAACTATAAAACGGAAAATACGATTGGTTAAAATTAAAAAATACCGATTTTGGGTAGAATAAAACCGTTTTTGGGTTGGAAATGTAGGCGTAAATTGTTATTATATGTGGTGTAGTTAGAAAATACTAACTACACCATTTTTTAGATAGGAGGATACTGGTATGAGTTCCCAGAAAAAAAATTCCCGGCTTGAGGGAAAAGATTTAATTACTATCGGCATCTACACCGTCATCTATGTCGTCATTGTTATGCTGGTGGCGATGCTTGGCTTCATCCCCATTTTTATTCCGCTGATGGCGGTGCTGTGTCCTTTGATTGGCGGCATCCCCTATATGCTGTATGTTACAAAGGCTAAAAAATTCGGGATGACTGCAATCATGGGTTTCCTGATTGGCCTAATCATGGTGTTCTTCGGCAACGGCTATCTTACTATGGTAACTGGTCTTGTTGGCGGCCTGTTGGCTGACGTGATCCTGAAAAAGGCAGACTACAAAAGTGCAAAGAGTACAGTTCTTTCCTGCGGTGTGTTCAGCATCTGGGTGTTTGGCAACTTTGCTCCCATTTTCCTGAACCGTGAAAGCTATATGGTAATGCTGACTGAAGGATACGGCACTGAATATGCAGCTACCCTTAATACATATATGCCTATGTGGATTGCGCCTATTTTGCTGGTTGCCTGCTTTGTGTTTGGCCTTGTCGGAGGTATGATTGGGAAAGCCATTTGCAAAAAGCACTTCCAGCGTGCCGGTATTGCATAATGGCGCGGGAAATTCTGCTCAGCAAAAAAACAGAACAAGGGTTGCGGCTCGATCCGCGTACAAAACTGTTGCTCATCTTCATCATAAGCATTTTTGTCATGGGTGGAACAGGCGGAGAAGCTATGGGACTGATCCGCCTTGTTCTTTGTGTGGTTCCGGCTATATTGCTGCTTACCTCGAAACAATGTGCAAAAGCTGTGGGCTATATTGCTGTGTTTTCTGTTTTTTATGCTGTCCAAATTTATGTTTTGCCGCACCTTACGGGGATATTGAATTTCCTTGTTCTGTTTACAACAGGATTCTTCTGCCGAATCCTTCCCAGTGTTGCGATTGCTGCCTATGCAGTGAAAACAACAACGGTCAGTGAATTGATTTCCGGCATGGAAAGAATCCATATGCCTAAAGAAGTGACGATCCCCTTAACGGTCATGTTCCGCTTCTTTCCAACTGTCTTTCAGGAGTCAGAAGCAATCAGTGACGCTATGAAAATGCGTGGGATTAAACTTGGAGGGAAAAAATCTTCAAAAATATTGGAGTATAAGCTGATCCCGATGATTACCTGCTCCGTGAAAATCGGTGAGGAACTTTCCGCTGCGGCAATTACCCGTGGCCTCGGCGCTCCTGTCAAACGCACAAACATTTGCCAGCTTAAATTCAATTTTGCCGATGTGGTGCTGATCTTGTTTTGTTGCTTTGTAGTGTTTTGGGCGATTGCTTCCCCGATAATTTCCGCAGGAGGGATTTTGCCATGATAGATTTTCAAAATGTTTCTTTTTCTTATGGTGAAGAATCCAGCGGCGGAGGGATTAGAAATGTCAATCTCACCATAAACACAGGGGAATTTGTTTTACTCACGGGAGAATCCGGCTGTGGGAAAACAACGATTACCCGTTTGGTAAATGGGCTGGTGCCTCATTATTACGAGGGCAAATTAGAGGGCGATGTCCTTCTGGACGGAAAAAGCGTATCAGATACGCCGCTTTATGACTTGGCTGCTATGGTGGGATCTGTATTCCAGAATCCCAAAAGTCAGTTTTTCAACGTGGATACGGATAGTGAATTAGCCTTTGCCTGTGAAAATTTAGGCTATCCTCAGGAGGATATCCTGAAAAGGATTGACCGGACAGTTTCCGATTATCATATTGAAGATTTGATGGGGCGAAGCGTGTTTGCTCTGTCCGGAGGCGAAAAGCAAAAAATAGCCTGTGCTTCATCAAGTGTATTGCTGCCGGGAATTATGGTCCTGGACGAACCATCTTCTAATTTGGATATGGCTGCTATTGATGACCTGCGGCAGGTCCTAAGCCTCTGGAAAAAGCAGGGCAAAACAATTCTGATCGCAGAACACCGCCTTTACTACCTTCACGATCTTGCAGATCGTGTGCTGTATGTAAAAGATGGGGAGATTGAACGGGAATACACGCCTGCTGAATTTGACAGCTTATCGGATGGCACTCGAAAAGAAATGGGGCTGCGGCCGTTTTCTCTCTCGAAGTTGAAGCCTGCGAATCAGTATCAGGCGCATACAGCTAAACAGATGGAATTTCAAAATTTCTGCTTTGCGTATAAAAAGCGGGAACCGGAAAGCCTCCATATTCCGAGTGCAGAACTGCCTGTTGGAGAAACGATTGCCATTATCGGTCTGAATGGCGCTGGAAAATCTACTCTGGCCCGCTGTATTTGCGGACTGGAAAAGAAGTGTGGCTTTTTGCAGGTTGAGGGGAAAACCCTTGATTGGAAAGCCCGGCTCAAACATTGCTACATGGTAATGCAGGATACCAGCCATCAGCTATTTACCGAAAGCGTGGCGGATGAAGTGCTTCTGAGCATGGACAACAAGGATGAAACTGTTGTGGATAAAATCCTTAAACAGTTTGATCTGCTGGAATATAAAGACAGGCACCCGCTTTCTCTTTCCGGCGGGCAAAAACAGCGGGTAGCGATCGCGTCTGCCATTGTGAGTAACCGGGAGATCATTGTGTTTGACGAACCAACAAGTGGGCTTGATCTCAAACATATGCGGGAAGTTGCGCGGAGTTTGAAGTCACTCGCGGATCAGGGCAAAACGCTTCTTGTTATTACGCATGATCCGGAGTTGGTGATGGCGGGATGTTCGTATGTAGTCCATATGGAAAAAGGGCAAGTAAAAGAAAGCTATCCATTGGACGAATCCGGCAGTAAAAAGGTTTTGGATTTTTTCCGAATCCGCCAGTGAATTTTAGAAATTATGAATGTCAGGGCCGCCTTGACTGGACAGAAAGATAATGATAAGAGGCCGCTTTACTTTGGCGGCCTCTTGTTTTTGAAGCACAGACAGTACGGCTCAATATAAGGAGGGCTTATGTTTAAAAAAATCTTTGAGTACGCAGGGCCATATAAGAAAAATATGTATGTGGCCACGGTTGTCGTACTGGTCAGCGTTCTTATGGGCATCCTGCCTTTTGTGCTGGCCTATCAGGTCATTTCGCCATTGGTTATGGGCGATTCTGTTGAAACAGAATTTGTTTTATTGCGTGTTATAGGGGTTTTGATCTGTCTTGTTTTGCAGGCGTTTTTTTATGGATGGGGATTATCAATTTCTCATAAAGCAGCATATAACACATTGTTCCGGCTGCGGGTATCTCTGCAAAAGAAGTTTGAGAAACTTCCCCTTGGCATTGTGGAGGAAAAAGGGACAGGCACAATCAAAAAGCTGTTTGTCGATGATGTGGACAGCTTGGAATTGCTCCTTGCTCATTCAGTCCCAGAGGGTATCGCAAATTTACTGATTCCGCTGGTGATTTATGTTGCTATGTTTTGTGCGGACTGGAAACTGGCTCTTATGTCTTTGGCCTCTATCCCGATCAGCCTGCTCTCCATGGTCATTATGTACTCTGTTGGAATGAAGCGCATGGGTCCCTACTATCAGTCTGCACAGAAAATGAACAACACGATCATTGAGTACATCAATGGTATGGAGGTTGTCAAGGTATTCAATAAGGACGCAGATTCCTATGAGCGGTTCCGCAAAGATGTATCAGATTATCGGGACTATACTCTGGCGTGGTACAAGGCGGCGTGGCCGTGGATGGCAATTTACAGCAGTCTGCTTCCATGCACCATTATTCTGACTTTACCTGTTGGCGCATGGTTCGTTCTCTCTGGCTGGTCTACTTTGCCTAATTTGATCTTGGTACTGTGTCTTTCTTTAAGTATTGGTATGCCACTGCTGAAATCTCTCGGTTTCCTGCCTACCATGCCCCAGCTCAACTATAAAATTTCTGCATTGGAGCAGGTGTTGGATGCGCCAGAGCTCCAGCAGACAGAAGATGCGTTCCACGGGAAAGATGACACCATTACTTATGACCATGTTTCTTTCGCTTATCAGACCACACAGCCCGGCCCGGATGGAAAGCCTGTTGTAATTGAGGATGAAGTTCTCCATGACATTTCCTTTACGGCAAAAGCTGGACAGAAAACAGCCCTTGTTGGTGAATCTGGCTCCGGCAAGAGTACATTAGCGAAACTGCTGATTCACTATTATGACCCACAGAAAGGCAGTATTTCCATCGGTGGACAGAAATTATGCGATATGAGCCTTGAAGCACTGAACAGCCGTATCTCCTATGTGGCGCAGGATCAATACCTGTTCAACACCTCTCTGCTCGAAAACATTCGGCTTGGTCGGCTGAACGCAACGGATGAAGAAGTGGTGGAGGCCGCAAAGAAAGCTCAGTGTATGGAGTTCCTTGAGAAACTTCCGCAGGGTATTCATTCGATGGCTGGTGATGCAGGAAAAATGCTATCCGGCGGTCAGCGCCAGCGTATTTCTTTGGCGCGGGCAATCTTAAAGGATGCGCCTATTGTGGTGCTTGACGAGGCAACTGCCTATGCTGATCCTGAAAACGAGGAAAAGATGGAGGCTGCTATTGCAGAGCTTGTAAAAGGTAAGACCCTTGTGGTTATCGCACACAAATTACCAGCCATTATGAACGCAGATCAGATTTGTGTTATGGATCACGGAAAGCTGGTTGCAACGGGCAAACATCAGGAGCTGATCCAGTCCTGCCCAGAATATCAAAAGTTGTGGAAAGCGGCACAGGACAGCGCCGAGTGGAAAGTACATACTGCAAAGGAGGGGAAATAAATGTTTGCTTTGTTTTCAAGAATATTGAAACTTTCCGACCATTATAAGAGCCGTATTCAGGGCGCATTTGTTTGTGCGTTTCTGGAATCCATTCTGTCCAAAATGCCGATTTTTCTGGCCTTTGTGGTTTTGAGTGGATTTGCAAATAAGACAATTACCGGGCAGACTTGTCTTTATGTGGGACTTGGCCTTGTCGCTATTGTGCTGGTTCAGATGTTCGTCCACTATCTTAGTGACAGCCTGCAAAGTGCAGCGGGATATTTGATGTTTGCCGACAAGCGTATCGAATTGGGCGGCCATCTGCGGAAACTTCCGATGGGATATTTCACTTCCGGCAATATTGGCAAGATCAGTTCAGTCCTCAGTACCGACATGGTGTTCATTGAAGAAGTCGCTATGAGTACGCTGGGAAACATGATGAGCTATCTGCTATCCTCGTTGGTTTTGCTGGCGTTCATGTTTTATCTGAATTGGCAGCTTGGCTTGATCGCCTTGATAGTTACTATTTTGGCATGGCTGGTATCTAAGGGGATGAACAAAGTTTCCCTGCGAGAAGCAGCAGGCCGTCAGGAGCAGAGCGAACGGCTGACCGATGCGGTGCTGTCTTTTGTGGAGGGCATTGGTGTTATTAAGAGCTATAACCTGCTTGGAGAAAAATCCGAAGAACTGTCCGGCAATTTCAAGCGTTCCAGAAATACATCGCTTGACTTTGAACAGAAAATGACCCCGTGGACAATGGGGCTGAATATCCTTTATGGTATTGGTATTGCGGCAATTTTCGGTCTGTCTATTGTGTTGGAACAGAGCGGTGTGCTTTCTTTGGCTTATGTGTTGGGTGTTCTGCTGTTTGTATTTGATCTTTTTGGCCCGTTGAAGGCTCTCTATGGAGAAGCATCCAGACTGACCGTTATGAACGCTGCCCTTGATCGCATTGAAGCGGTACTGGACGAACCAGAACTTTCCGACAATGGCAAGCAGCATATTCCAGCTCAGGCACAGCCAGGACAGCCAGAAGTCCAGTTCAACGATGTTACATTTGCTTATCAGGACAAAGAGGTTCTGCATCATATCAGTTTTGCCATGAAGAAAAATTCTATGACAGCACTGGTTGGGCCATCCGGTAGTGGTAAGTCCACCATTGCAAACTTGCTGGCGCGACTTTGGGATGTAAAATCTGGCAATGTGACGATAAGGGGCGTGGATATTCGCAATGTACCTCTGTCGGAATTGATGGATCAGATCAGCATGGTATTCCAGCGTGTGTATCTGTTTCAGGACACCATTTACAACAATATCAGTATGGGAAAACCGGATGCTACGGAAGAAGAAGTTTATGAGGCTGCCAGAAAAGCCCGCTGCTATGATTTCATTATGGCTCTGCCTGATGGGTTCAAAACGGTGGTTGGCGAAGGCGGTGCGACACTCTCTGGGGGCGAAAAGCAGCGCATTTCGATTGCTCGCTGTATCCTGAAAGACGCGCCTATCGTCATTTTGGACGAAGCTACCGCAAGTGTGGATACAGACAATGAAAGCTATATTCAGGAAGCTATTTCCGAATTGGTGAAGGGAAAGACCCTGCTTGTAATTGCTCATCGTCTGAATACGATCCAAACTGCTGATCAGATTTTAGTTATAGACAACGGCCAGATTGCACAGCAAGGAAACCATGAGGAACTTTTGAAACAGCCCGGTATCTATCAGGATTTTGTCAATATCCGAAAGAGTGCGGCTGGATGGAGTCTTGCTTAATGGCGAAAGGAGCTGCCTATGAAACTTCATACTGCCGGAGAGGATTATTTGGAGGCCGTGCTTATACTCCAAAAGAAGCTCGGTATGGTGCGCTCTGTGGATGTTGCCCGGTACATGGAAGTTTCAAAACCCAGCGTATGTTACGCAGTAGGAACTTTACGAGAGGGTGGCTTTTTGACAACAGACGAAAACCATTATATACACCTGACCGACCTTGGCTGGGATGTGGCTGAAAAAATTTACGAACGCCATTGTTTTTTTACTCATCAACTTATATCCGTTGGAGTTAATCCACAAATTGCAGAAGTTGATGCTTGTCGCATGGAACATGCAGTCAGTGATGAAAGTTTTCAAAAACTGAAAGAGCATGCGATGAGAAGAGATTGCTTCACAAAAAATTGACAATACATTTGATGATTTTCCTGTGAAGAAGTAGAAAATGTTGCTTTGCTAAAATAGATTAAATATGAAAGACACAAAATACAAGATATTAGCATATTTTGACAATCAATCATATCGAAAACTATTCAATGAGATAAACTCAGATTATGCAGAAAATCTACAAATTTTACTGCATAATTTGAGTTTATTTTCTTATGATATGCTTGTAATAGGAGTAATCGTTTATAAAGAGAACATAAGTAATATTATATCTGCTATTTAGAAAGATAACGCAGATACCAATTATTATTTTGACGGATGCATCTTCTTTATTGTGTATGTCATGGAAAAAAGAATTAATATACGCTGGTGCAGATTGTGTAATGGATATAAATAGCACTATAGAAGAAGTAGATCTGCAGATTTTTCATTGGCACGACGAAACAATAAACAAAAAATAACTCAAAAGCAATCCGAAACGATGATTAATAAGGGAAAACTTGTAATGGATCATAAGAAACATAAAGTATTTTGGAATGATGTAGCGTTACATTTAACACGACAAGAATATAATTTTTTATACTTATTAGCGGCGACACCGATGAGAGTATACACGTTTGAACAGATTTACCAGCTTGTCTGGAAAGATTATCCTGTTGGTGATATTAAAAATATCATCTGGTGTCTGGTAAAGCGACTGAGAAAAAAGCTGAATGTTGTTGAAGATGGTGCTGGGAATTGTATCGTCAGTGTCAGGGATATAGGTTACAAATTTGAATTGAATAAAGAAAACGAACAACAGTAAGGCGAATGATCCGTAAAAAGATTGTTCGTCTTATTTTATTTATTCTGGAAAGAAGGTGATAAAAACTGACCGTCAATTGACAGTTTTCTGACCGTTAACTGACAGGTGCATCCGATACACTGTGCCTTTGTAAAGATATGATTACAAAGGAGATCCGTGTTTGCAGGGAGACAGCAGAAATGCCGGACATTCCTGTAGACAGGAAGAACGGACCAGAGCACCGCCACACTCCGATTTGATTTCGCAAAAATTCAGATCGGAGGAAAACATAAGTGGCTTACAATAAAGCAAAAGAAGAATATAGATGGAACCAGTGGAAAGCAGAGGAAGAGAAGATCCTGCGTGAACAGGGCGTGGATGAAGAGACGATCCAGAAGCTTCGGGAGTATGACTGGGACGATTTCAATGCAGAGCGGAGATTCCGGGAACACCAGACCTCGCTTCTGGACTGTATGGAACTGCTCCTGGAAGAAAAAGAAACCAAAGAGTCCCAGCCGGAGAGCGTAGAAGCCCTGCTGGATACCGTGGAGAACGAAGAACTGCTTCAGATCCTGTTATCAACTGATAAGAAAACTCTTCAGATGATTGTCCTGAAGATGATGGGATATGCACCAAAAGAGATCAGTCATCACATGGAACTGCCGGAGCAGACGGTTTATACAAGATTGCGGAGGTTACGGGAAAAGATCAAAAAGTCCATGAAATTTGAATAAAACAAAAGGTTCTCATCGGCTGACTATTAGAACGAACAGACAGGAGGATTGATACGATGGATGAGAAAGAAGGGTCCGAAATGCAGGAAGAAATGATGACGGTACTGGTAGTCGAGCCGATGAAAGCTCCCTATGTCAAGAACATCCCCAATGAGCTGGAGGATCTGCAGCAGGCGGTAGGCGGTGACATTGAAATGACCTATCCGTTTGATGATAAAGTTGGAATCCTTTTAAACGGCAATGGAAAATTTGAGGGATTGCCACTGAACCGGGCGTTATATGATGATCATGGACAGGTCTATGATGCGATAGCCGGGACTTTCCTTGTAGTAGGGCTGACAGAAGATGATTTTACTTCGCTGACACCGGGGCAGATTGAAAAATTTAAAGAAAAATACCAGTCACCGGAAATTTTTACTCTGTTTAACGGAGAACTCCATGTGATGAAGATGCCGCCGGAAGAAGCAAAAAACAGCCTGCAAATAAAAAGTCAAGGCTAAATTGAAAGAATATTGAAAAATTTATACAGGTTGAAAATTGGGTATCAAATTAGACCACCACGCCAGTGCTGGTCTGAAATTTGGTGGATAATTAAGACTCTGGAAGAGATGCGAGATATTCTTTCACTCGTCCGTAGTAGATTCTTAGAAACTTGTTGGCACCTGCAGTCATATAGACATAGTAAGGCTTGCCTTGAGCACGTTTC
>ENA-OQBV01000124-OQBV01000124.1-human-gut-metagenome-genome-assembly--contig:-NODE-124-length-44234-cov-4.694062_pt1 | contig 44234 bp, 43 predicted proteins | sample MGYA00242750_ERZ504559 | MGnify/ENA primary metagenome ERZ504559 (study PRJEB26092, sample SAMD00036230) | human gut metagenome | host: Homo sapiens | study: EMG produced TPA metagenomics assembly of... | reverse complement strand
CGGCAGGCGTGGCAAGTACGGAGAAATTCAACTGATATTTCTGTTTGTATTCGTCTGCCACTTTATTCATTTCCGTAACGGCTTCGAATAATGTATCCCATGCTTTCTGGCTATGTGCGTGACCTTCTCCATAAAGAGCCATCATGGCATTGTGCCCGCCGATAAAGCCTATCCCCAATGTGCCTTGACGCAATACATCCCCACCTGGTCGTTGGGCGAAAGTTTTCCTCCGCCTTTCCACACATCATTCCCCATCATGAACGGGAACTGGCGTGCCAAGGCTGTACGTTGATACTGGTAGCGTGCATACAATTGTTCGGCGATTAGTTCGGACAAAGCATGTACACTTTCTATGAATATTTCTTTTGCTTTTCTTTCTATGGCCTCTTTTTGCCTGATTCTTCCAGACTTTCTGCCTTGATGCGTGCTTCGATGGCCAGCCGGGGCATATTCATAGTGGTGAATGATAGGTTGCCACGTCCTAATGAACTTTTTTCACCCGCTATATTTTCGTATACGCGGGTACGGCATCCCATAGTTGCCAGTTCATAGCGGTAACGTTTAGGGTCCTTGATATCCCATTTCTCATTTTTGTTATAAGGAGTATCCAAAAACATAAAATTAGGGAACAAGGCTTTTGCGGTGGTACGGCAAGCTTTCAGAAACAAGTCGAAATTGGGAGCTTGGAATTCCATGTTGCCTTCCAATGCCGCTTCGAAATTTTCCATGGCTTTCTTATAGTCCTCTTCGGAATAAGATACTCCGTCTTTAACTTTGAATATCTGTATGGGGAAGACTGGTACTTCGCCACGGGTACCCAGGCCTTCGATGGTAGCTTTCAGCAGTTCCTCTATGACCATGCGGCCTTCGGGAGAAGTGTCTGTTCCATAATTGATGGAACTGAATACGACTTGATTTCCCCCTCGCGAATGCATGGTGTTCAGGTTGTGGATGAATCCTTCCATTGCCTGATGTGTATCTTTGCGCGTCATGGCGTATGCTTTCTCTTCAATATTCTTGAGAGCCTCTGTTCCGGGTTCTTTTCCTTCTACTTCTATATAAAACTCGGTTAAAGTTTTCAGATGTTTGCGAAATGTCTTCCGTACCCCTTCCGCCATAAAGAAGTCGAAGGCGGGGATAGCCTGTCCGCCATGTTGCTCGTTCTGGTTTGTCTGGAATATGATGGTGGCCAGAGTGGCATAACTTTGAATGGACTGTGGAGTACGGATACTTCCGTTTTTAGTGCGGAAGCCGCGTTCGAACAAGTCATCCAGGTCATATTGGATACAAGTGGTAGTCTTGGTGGGATAGTAATCCAAATCATGTATATGTATGTCGCCCAACTGATGCGCTTCGGCATATTTTTTAGGCAACAAATATTTATAGGTATAGTCTTTAGTAACTTCCGAGGCAAAAGTCATCATCTGTCCGGCGGGAGTATGGCTGGACATGTTGGCATTACTCAGGTTGACATCATTTTTGTCGATGGCTACAATGCCGTCCATGATGTGCTTCATTTGCGTTTTACGGTCGCGTTCCGTATTCCGCCATTCGCGATAAATAATGTATTTCTTAGCCACTTCGGGACGTACTTTCATCAGTTCCTTTTCTACCAGATCCTGAATCTCTTCCACACTGATGGTTGGAGATACAAAATTGCTGATAACCCGCATGGTAATTTCAGCAATCAGTTTGTCTTCATTGTCAATTCCGGAGGCATGGAATGCCTTGCCGATTGCATTCTTAATTTTACTGATGGAAAAGTCTTCCCGCTTTCCATCACGCTTAATAATACAAATCTCAGCGTAATTCATTGTTGGAAAAATTAATTGTTAATTTAAAAAACTTGGCTGTCCTTCCAGGCAGGTTTTCTGACTTATCTCTCCCTTAAAACGCCTTCCCGCAAATAGTTTTGTAGTGGCATATTGTTTCAGTTCAACGAGAATTACAGCAGCGGGTACTGTTGCCGATTTTCACGGCATTCCCTCTTAGAAGGGGTTAACTTCACCTTGTCGGACGGCTACAAAGGTATACAATTTTGGGAAACTTTCTGTTAAAAAATAATAAAAGTTTTCCAAAACGGATAAACTTATTGAAGATGGGAGGGTTATAAAATGTACCACAATGCCATCATATGGCAGATTGTTCCTCCTAATACAAACAGATGGAAAACAGAGTGCATATAGGGCAATTGGGGGAAGGAATAAAAGACAGCTCCGGTGATGTAAGACACTCCTTCGCCGATTAACCAATAAATAAAAACAGGAGGTACATGTTGGCAGAGCGGCTTGAAACCTACAAAAATGCTGCATCCCATGGCTATATAGCAAATTGTTTCCAGGTTGCTATGTTCTTTCAGGTTACAAAAACATAGAATGATCCCGGCGAGGGCGCATAGCCATACGAAACTAAGAATTCCCCATCCCCAATAATCTGCTTCCCGCAAGGCTATCAGCATGATGGGGGAATAGCTTCCTGCGATATGCAGATAAATCGAAGCATGATCGAATTTGCGCAACACTTCGCGGTGAGGAGATGGTTTGCTGGCATGATACCAGGTGGAGCTGATATAGGAAGACAGCATACCGAATAGATAGAGCCACATGCCACCTGTTGCCCACGGATTGCCACTTTTCATGGCAGTAAGCAACAGATAACCGCCGCCGGCGATACCTATCAGGATACCAACACCATGTGACAGGGTATTGGCCCACTCTTCTCCTTTGGTATAGTGTATGGTCAATTTCTTATAAGTTTTTGGGTGTTAATCCCATGCTTTTTGCTTTCTTCAACATGTGTTCTAAAGCAGCATCATGTTCATTAGGGATGATTCCATCCAGTATGGCATCCTTGATAGAACTTTTCAGACTGCCTATTTCACGGCAGGGCTGCAGGTCGAATATCCGCATAATTTCTTCTCCGTCTACCGGAGGTTGGAAATTGCGTATCCGGTCTTTTTCTTCCAGGTCTTTCAGTTTCTGGCGTACCAGTTTGAAGTTATCCAGGAATTTTTGTTTTCGTGCTTCATTTTTTGAAGTGATGTCCGCTTCGCACAGCATCATCAAGTCGTCAATATCATCTCCGGCTTCAAAAAGCAGACGTCGCACGGCGGAATCAGTTACTACATCATCTGCGATAACAATGGGACGCATGTGCAGGCTGACTAACTTTTGGACATATTTCATCTTCTCATTCATGGGCAGTTTCATCTTGCGGAAGAGGTCCGGAATCATTTTCTCACCGATAAAGTTATGATTATGGAAAGTCCATCCTATACGTGGTTCCCAGCGTTTGGTACGTGGCTTGCCTATATCATGCAACAGAGTGGCCCAACGTAGCCATAGGTTGTCGGTATGTTTGGAAATATTGTCCACAACTTCCAAGGTATGGTAGAAGTTATCTTTATGGGCACGGCCGTTCCGGGTTTCCACTCCTTGCAACGCTACCAGTTCAGGAAAAATCAAAGGTAACAGTCCGCAGCGGTCCAGTTCTATAAAGCCTTTGGACGGTATGGGGGCGAGCAAGATCTTGTTCAACTCGTCGGCGATGCGCTCTTTGGAGATAATATGAATGCGTTCCTTGTTACGTGACAGTGCTTCGAAAGTGGTGTCATCAATATAGAAATTCAGTTGTGTGGCAAACCGGACACAACGCATCATGCGGAGCGGATCGTCACTGAAAGTGATGTCCGGGTCCAGCGGCGTACGGATAGTTCTCTCTTTCAAATCGTCCAGTCCATTAAAAGGATCTACCAATTCACCGAAACGTGCTTTGTTCAGGCACACTGCCATGGCATTGATCGTAAAATCGCGCCGGTTTTGGTCGTCCTCCAAGGTGCCGTCCTCTACTACGGGCTTACGGCTGTCATGGCTGTACGACTCTTTACGGGCACCGACAAACTCCACTTCCGTGTCATGGTATTTAACTTGTGCCGTGCCGAAATTCTTAAAAACAGAAACGTGTGCTCCGCGTCCCAGCTTCTTGCCGAGGGCTTGTGCCATTTCAATTCCGCTTCCTACTACTACAACGTCTATATCCTTAGAGGGACGTGCCAAAAATATATCTCGTACATAACCTCCTACAACGTAACATTCCAATCCCAGTTCGTCTGCCGTTTCGGAGATTAACTTGAATATCTTATTATTAAAATGTTCTTTTAGTTCCATATTCATCTTAAAGAGGGGCAAATTTACGATTTTTTGCGCAGGATAAGGAGAAATCACGCAATTAAATTGTATTTTTGCCTGCATATAAAATGATCAAGTACATGAAAAAGATAGGATTAGTAGCATTATTTGCCTTGTTGCTGGCCGGTTGTGATGATGGCGGCGAGAAGAAAGCGCAAGAAAATTTGCGTAAGGCTGAAGCGGCTTTGGAAAAAGAGAACTTTAATGAGGCCAAATTGCAGATAGACAGTATCCGCATCCTTTATCCGAAAGCGTTTGAAGCCAGAAAACAGGGAGTCAAGCTGATGCAGCAGGTGGATTTGAAAGAACAGCAGAAAAGTCTGATTTACCTGGATAGCATGATGGTGGTGAGACAAGCTCAGCTGGATTCCGTCAAAGGTAATTTTGTTCTTGAGAAAGATACTGCATATCAGGAGGTGGGTAACTATTTTTATCCTACCCAGACGGTAGAAAAGAATATAGGCCGTTCATTCTTGCGCGGACAAGTGAACGAGCAGGGGGAAATGTCCCTTACCTCTATTTATTGTGCAGGAGGCACGTTGCATCACACGGCGGTGAAAGTGAGTGTGGGGGATACCTTTGCCGAAACTCCCGCCTCGAAAGACAGCTATGAAACCACTGACTTGGGCCGTGCAATCGAGAAGGCCGATTATAAGATGGGGGGAAGACGGCGGCGTTATCGCTTTTATTGTAGCGAACAAAGATAAGAATATTCAACTTCAGTTTATCGGAGACCGTACTTATAAAACGGCTATGCAACCCAATGACCGTAAGGCGATTGCAGAATTAACAGAATTGGCGCGCATCCTGTCCGGCATGGAACAAATCCGTAAAGATAAGAAAGAAGCGAACTTGAAAATAGAGTTTGTAACCCGCAAAATGCAGGAACAGGAGGAAGAGAAGTGATGTAAATCGGAACACAAACAAAGCGGATTTTGAAAAGATTCCCCAAAGTCCGCATTGTCCGTGTCCCTTGTTTCATGTATAGCCCTTACAATCGCTTCAAGGCCAGCTTGATCACTTTCTCTACCGGGGCGGCAGGCTCCTCTTTCAGTATGGCAGCCACTACCTTTTGTGATGCGGCTTGTGCGAATCCCAGCATGGTGAGTGCGGAGACAGCCTCGTCATGAATTTCTGTATTGGCCGGATTGGCAAACATTTCACTGTTCACTGTTTCCACGCCCGAAGTGGCGATCTTGTCCTTTAAGTCCACTATGATGCGTTGGGCAGTTTTCAGGCCGATGCCTTTCACCGTTTTCAATAACTTGTCATTACCGGAACTGATTACTCCGCACAGTTCGGAAGGGGATAAAGCCGACAGAATCATACGTGCCGTGTTGCCGCCGATGCCCGATACGGAAATCAGTAACAAAAATAACTCCCGTTCCTGCTTGGTCGAGAATCCGTAGAGTACGTAGGCGTCTTCCCGGATCGCTTCATAAATATATAATTTCGTATTGCTCTGATTCTGAATGGCCGAATACGTATTCAATGAGATATTGATGCCATATCCCATCCCGTTACAGTCTAAAACTACCGTTGCCGGAGTAATCTCCGCAATGTCTCCTTTAATATATTCTATCATGGTTGTTTCATTTGAAAATTTACAGTTCTTTGCAAAAATAGGACATCTATCTTTTAAATTATAAGTTCGGCAAGAATATTTTTAAATTATTAGGTCGTAGTGAACAAAAAAATGAGGCAAAATGTTTATTTTTGCAGCGAATTAACAGATAATAGTAAACTAAACCCAATAAAAGATGAGAAAAATAAGAGCGGCCGTGGTTGGATACGGTAACATTGGTCAGTATGTAGTGGAGGCTTTGGAAGCTGCTCCCGATTTTGAGATTGCAGGTATCGTCCGTCGTAGCGGTGCGGAAAACAAGCCTGCCGAGTTGGAAGCATACGCTGTGGTGAAAGATATAAAGGAATTGAAAGATGTGGATGTGGCTGTGCTGGCTACTCCGACCCGTAGCGTGGAAAAATATGCTAAAGAGATTCTGGCAATGGGTATCAATACGGTAGATAGTTTCGACATTCATACACAAATCACTTCTCTCCGCCGTTCATTGGATGAGTCGGCAAAGGCCGGTAAGGCTGTCGCTATTATTTCTGCCGGATGGGATCCGGGAAGCGATTCTGTAGTTCGTACACTGTTGGAAGCCATCGCTCCGAAGGGCATTACTTATACCAATTTCGGTCCGGGACGCAGCATGGGGCATTCCGTAGCAGTCCGTGCCATTGATGGAGTGAAGGATGCTTTGTCCATGACTATTCCTGTGGGTACCGGTATCCATCGCCGTATGGTGTATGTGGAACTGGAGGAAGGTGCGGACTTCAAGACTGTGGAAGCCGCCATCAAGTCGGATCCTTATTTTGTAAATGACGAGACACATGTAAAACAAGTTCCATGTGTGGACGATTTGAATGACGTGGGTCATGGCGTTAACCTGGTTCGTAAAGGGGTATCGGGCAAGACCCATAATCAGTTGTTCGAGTTTGACATGAAGATTAATAATCCGGCTCTTACCGCACAGGTGCTGGTTTGCGTGGCACGTGCCTCCATGAAACAGCAGCCCGGATGTTATACCATGATTGAAGTTCCTGTAATTGATCTGCTGTGCGGCGACCGTGAGGAACTGATTGCGCATTTGGTATAAAGAGGTTTCCTCAAAAAGAACGATATTCTGAAAATCTCTTCTCCGTTTTATTTCGGAGAAGAGTTTTTTTTATTTCCTTTGTGCTCATAAACAAAGAAATAGAACAATGATAGCAAGTATTGTATGGGATGTGGATCCTATCTTATTTAAAGTAGGTAGTTGGGAAGTGCGTTGGTATGGGCTGATGTGGGGCCTTGGTTTCATATTAGCTTATGAAATAGTAAGCCGTTTATTCAAAAAAGAGAAGTATCCGGAAGACTGGGTGGACAAGCTTTTCGTCTATTGCATAGTCAGTACGGTCATTGGCGCCCGTCTGGGGCATTGTTTATTTTATGAATGGGACTATTATAGCGCCCATCCTGTTGAAATATTCAAGATTTGGAAAGGTGGGTTGGCAAGTCATGGAGGGGTGTTTGCCATCATTCTGGCTCTGATGTGGTATTCAAAAAAAGTAACCCGGAAAAGTGTGTGGTGGTTGTTTGACCGCATGATACCTGCTGTGGCGATTGTCTGCTTCTGTATCCGTTTGGGTAATTTAATGAATTCCGAGATATTCGGATATCCCCACCACGTTGCCTTGGGGATTTGAATTTGTCCGTTCCCGGGAGTGGCATCAGCTGTATGAAGGTTTGCCTTGCCATCCTACTCAGATTTATGAAATGCTGTATTGCCTGGTTGCCGGTGTAACTGCCTGGATGATGTACCATACATACCATTTACAAAAAAGAGTGGGATTAATAACCGGAGTAAGCTTGCTTATATTTTTTGGCACTCGTTTTGCTCTGGAGTTTATGAAGAATCCGCAGGTTGCCGAAGAGGCGGATATGACTTTTAATATAGGGCAGTGGCTCAGTGTGCCGCTGATTCTGCTGGGGGCGTATCTCATAGCTACCAGCCGTACCCGGAAAGAATAAAGGTTCCGGGAGGGGGGGAGCAAATGAAAGGACGCCTTTTCAGCTTTCCGGCATCGCCCTGTATATCACGTGCGGGGCGCGTCCGTCTCTTTCTATTTTCTTTTCATTGCTCCATTGGCGTAGTTCGCTGCCGGCTTTTGTTTTCAGCAACCCTGTCAAGGCACAATATTCCTTGCAAGTGATAATGGAGTGCTCTTTCAGATAATTCGTCAGCCGTACAAAGCGTTCTTCTGCTGAATATCGGGTGAGGAGGTCCGGAAACCATATTCTGCCCGTTCCAGCTTTCCTTTGCTTCGTACCTCCTTACGAAATTTCCGGGTGGGTTTGAACTTTATGTTGTCAAAATGTACCGATGCGGCTCGTATCTCGCTTTTGTCCGTTACCTTGCGGCAAGTCAGTGTGGCCGAGAAAGTACCCAGTTCTCCCAGTTTTACGTTATAACCGTCTGCCAGGTAATTGGCGATAATGCTTTCCAGGTCACATAGCAGACCGACGACGGTCCCTTCGTGGACGGTGGAACGCCGGGCAATGTCTTTAGCCAGGTCTTTCAGGCTTTTTGTGCCCGATACTACAATTTGTGGATACAGGGTGGGCTGTTCCTTCTCTCCCTGTATGTCGGGGGAGGTTTTGAAATCATACTTTGCTGCCATGTTTAATGCTTTTTAATAGGGAGATTAAGTCGTTTCTTGCTGAACGCTAAGGGGATTCTTTCTATTAACTTCTATAGACGCAGGCAATGGACCGTACGGTTTACTGTAGTGGACTGTACGGTCTGCTATAGTGGATTGTACAGTCTGCCATCGGAGTCTGTCTTAGTATTCAGGACAAAAGTACTTAATCATACTGGAAAAACCTATTAATTCATAGGAGAAAAGAGCTTGTACGGGCAAATTAGATGTTCCCCTTGAAGGTTTGAGGGATTTTCCTTTCATTGTGGCGTCTTTCTTTTCAGTTGGTGTTGTTGTAAAGGTAAGTGTTTTATGCTGATTACCGGCATACTTCGGATAGAAAAAGAGGAATTGGGAATTTTTTTCTCTTGCTTGCCTAAAGGCGGGCTGATAGTAGGCTGAAGGATAATCCTTCAGGTGTTTTCTTCGATGAAATGGGGAAAAAACAGCAAAAACTGAAGGCTGAAGGAAAATTGGGATGAACTTGTTTTTAGAGGTGAAAAGGCCTATGGTTCACGAGAAATGTTACATAATCCGTCACTTTTGTTGCAATGAAACAAAAATGCCAGCAGCTGTAACAAATGTTTTATAGAGGTTGCCGGCTGTCCCCTACCTTTGCCTCAGAAAAACTTCTAAAAACATTTAATGCTATGAACAAAAATCAGCAAAAGAACCGGATGGGCGCGGTCATTATTTTACTTGCCGCCGCTTGCTTGAATGGTTATGCACAACAAGATTCTACCAAAGTGGCCTCTAATTCGAAAGAGGAAGGCAATCGCAATGTCATGTTGAATGCGGCTAGTGCCAATGGTCCTCGTGAAATCTCTATCGGTCTGCCCGGTGGTGATGTGAATGTACTCGAAAATGGTCTTCCTGTAGTATATAATTCGAATCCTCATAATGTAAACACGCATTGGCGCGGAGACAGCAGCTTGGGACATACCGGATTGCTGAAGATTTCCGAAACAGCGATTACTACCGGCAATATAGGTTATGCTGTCAATTCATTTACGGAACTCGGCTTGAATAAAGAGAAGAAAATGAATGGCGTGCTGAACTACGGCACCAATCATTTCGGTAAACAGCAATTTGACTTTAATCTGAATGGAAGCATCGGAAAAGATTGGTTTTACAGCGGCAGTATCTATCAGAATTTTGATCCGGGTTCGTTCAAACTACGTTTTGCACAATATCAGGACCGGACTCAGATCTATAAGTTTGCTTTGACTAAGTTCTACAATGAAGGACGTGGACAGCTCTCTGCCATCTACCATTACAGCAACAGCCATTGGTTGTCCAATGCTACCACCGGTGCACCATTTATTTATGTAGGCGATGGGAGTGTGAAGGAGATTCCCGGTTTCGGTCTCGGTACTTCTTCCTATCTGCCTAATGTATCGGATATGGTTTATATGGACATGCGTACCGGAGAGATGAAAAAGATCAGTCTGTATGATGCTACGGCCAGTAAAGGAAATCAGTTGACGGTTCTTAACCGTTACCGGTGGGATAACGGGTTGGAGTGGAAAATCAATATGAAGTATGACCATGCTTTGGGCTCCTATCTGTACCAGACTCCGATGTCTATGGAGCAGAAAGTATTGGCCGACGGTTATAGCACCAAAGGACTGGATGGAGCTTTGAATCCTTATGAAGGATATGTGCAGAGCCGTATGTCCTGTTTCAACCGGGGGAATATAGATGAATTCTTCTTTACCACCGAGTTGTCGCGGAAGTATGATTATATGACTTGGCGTGTGGGGGTGAACGAATGGTATTATGATGTGGACTATGCTTCGAACACTACCATGTACGACCATACGGTAGAAGAATATCCCCAAATGTTGTACAGCGCCGATACGAAGGATATTCATCATTACGGAAACACTCCTTATTATAATCTGAACCAGAATGCTTCCGAATATTACAAAGGACATGAAAACAAATTGGCTCTTTATGCTACTCACGATTGGGATATCACTGATCAATGGAATGTGTATTATGGCGCACGCTTCGAGTACCAGCGTCTGGCAGGAAAGAACCTGGCGGTATATAATGCCGAAGGCAATCCGGTAGGCCGCTTTGCCGGTTATCATATCGGGGCAGTTGCGGCCGATGGTACGAAGATAGCTCCCCGTCATTTCAGCTACGATTGGTTGAACATGGCTTTCACGGCGGCCGCTACTTATAAAATGACGAAACAATTTGGCTTTACCGCCGATTTTACCTACAATACCCAGCGTCCGAATATGTCGAACTTTGCTCCTGCCGAGATGCCGAATGTAGATAAGATTACGATTCCTTTGGGGCGTGCGGGTATTTATTTCAATAATGACTGGATTAGCCTGACCTCATTATTCAGTTACATTGCCAAGACTAACAACAACTCTACCTTGAATCTGATTAATCCGAATAATGATAAGGATATTAAGGCGGCTGCATTGAGTTATGATATTGAAACAATAGGATGGACGACGGATGCAGTTGTGAAACCTTTCAAAGGATTTGATTTCCATTTCCTGTTCACTTACCAAAGCCCGAAGTATAAAAAGTATGAAACAGGAGTGACTTTTAGTGACGGGACAACATCGGGTATCAATGCCACCGGCAATATCGTTACTGAAATTCCGAAGGTGCTGATAGAGCTGGACCCTAGTTACAACATTACCAAAGACTTGAAGGTATGGGCAAGTTTCCGTTACTTCAGCAAAACGTATGCGAATATCAAGAATGCTTATTACTTCAACGGTCGTTGGGAAACATTCGGTGGAATTAACTGGAATGTAAACAAACATCTGTCCTTAAGCGGAACTGTGATAAACTTCTTGAACCAGACCGGTGCTAAGGGCAGCATCTCGGGGGCGGAATTGGTTGATAAGGAAAATGCGGCAGCATATAATGGCGCATGGATGGCAGGTAGCTATATCCGTCCGTTCACCGTAGAATTTGCGGCGAAAATAACATTCTGATTTTAATAATAAAACTTTTAATACCATATATTCCATGAAAACAAATCTTGTTAATCTTGTATTAGGTTTAGCCTTTACAGCAGGCACAGTTTCCTGTCAGTCACAAAAAAATAATCTGGTGTTCGAACATCAGGGGGATACAGTCACTATCGTGCATATTGCCCATCCCGCTAAATATTTGTTGCTTCCGATTCAGGAAGGCAGTAAGGAAGGACAGGTGAAATTGGAAACAGGCAGTCCGGCTGATACTGAAATGGATATTCGTCTAGCTATCGACAGTGTAGAATATTATGTACCTTTCGCTTTGACTCAAGATGAGGGGGGCGCTACGGTGACTATCCGCAATGTGGCCGCTGATGCTCTTTGTTGGGACAGCATTAAAGTCTCGGATACATTTGATACAACAAACAGAGATAAATTCCGTCCTCTTTACCATCACACTCCGCTTTATGGATGGATGAACGATGCCAACGGACTGGTTTATAAAGATGGTGAATATCACCTTTATTTCCAGCATAATCCATACGGCTCTATGTGGGGGAATATGCATTGGGGACATTCCGTGAGCAAAGACTTGGTTCATTGGGAACACCTCGACCCGGCGATTGCCCGTGATACTTTGGGGCATATCTTCTCGGGAAGTGCTATTGTGGATAAAAATAACAGCGCAGGCTACGGTGAGAATACAATTATTGCTTTTTATACTTCGCACCGTAATGTACCCGGTGGACAGAGTCAGGTGCAAAGTATGGCATACAGCACGGACAATGGACGCACTTATACAAAATATGAACAAAATCCGGTCCTTACTCCGTTTGACGGGCTACAGAATTTCCGTGATCCGAAAGTATTCTGGTATGAGCCCGAACAGAAGTGGATTATGATTGTCAGTGCGGACAAGAATATGCGTTTTTATTCATCTGCAAACTTGAAGCAGTGGGAATACATGAGTGAATTTGGAGAAGGATTTGGTCCTCAGCCCAATCAGTTCGAATGTCCGGATTTCATTCAGTTGCCTGTAGATGGTGACCGGTCTAAGATGAAATGGGTGATGATTGTAAATATCAATCCGGGATTTGTTTATGGAGGCAGTGGTACTATGTATTTTGTAGGCGATTTTGACGGACATCGGTTTGTATGCGATACGAAACCCGAGGTGGTGAAGTGGCTCGACTGGGGAAAAGATCATTATGCCACCGTTTGCTTCTCAAATACAGACAACCGTATCGTTGCTGTTCCTTGGATGAGCAACTGGCAATATGCTAACTATACTCCTATACAGCAGTTCCGTAGTGCCAATGCTTTGCCACGTGAATTGAGTCTGTATACAGGTGAGGACAAGCAGCTTTATCTGAGTGCCGCACCGGTAAAAGAGACGGAAAACTTACGGAAGGATTCTAAAAAACTGGATGACTTTACAGTGAATGGTGAGAAGCGTTTTGAAACACTTTTTGAAAATAATGATGGCGCTTTCGAACTGGAACTGCAATTAACATCGGCAGGTAAAGAAGCTGGTTTTGAATTGCTGAATAGTCTGGGTGAGAAAGTGAGGATTTATCTGGATGCTGCGGAAGGACGTGTGGTAATGGATCGGGCGGAAAGCGGTATTGTAGACTTTGGCAAGAAGGTAAAGCCGCATGATTTGGATACCGAAGAGAGTTATGCTCGGTATAAAGAAGTGACGGTGAACTATAAAAATGATTTTGCTTTGGGTACTTGGGCTCCGATAAACACCGCGAAAGGACATAAGGTTCAAGTGTTTGTGGATAATGGAAGTGTGGAACTGTTTGTTGACGGCGGTCGCATTGCCATGACTAATCTGGTATTCCCGAATGAACCTTATAACTCCTTACGTTTTTATAGTGAAGGAGGGGAGATGAAAATCTCAGATTTCACAATATATAAATTAGGTCTATAAATAGGTCAGGTGAATAAGATGAAGAAATAAAAAATGAAAAAATAAAAGCCATGAATAATAATAAAAACCTATATGCCAAATTAATTCCGGTGATGCTTTGTTTCTTCGCCATGGGGTTTGTTGACTTGGTGGGGATTGCGTCGAACTATGTAAAGGCTGACTTGGATCTCACAGACTCGCAAGCCAATGTCTTCCCCTCACTGGTCTTTTTCTGGTTCCTGATTTTCTCCGTACCTACGGGTGTTCTGATGAATAAGATAGGGCGCAAAAAGACAGTCCTTTTGAGTTTGATAATCACTTTTGCTTCTTTATTGATTCCTGTTTTTGGAGACGGCTATACCCTCATGCTTATTTCCTTCTCTTTGTTGGGGATCGGTAATGCATTGATGCAAACGTCCTTGAATCCGTTGTTGAGTAATATCATTGCCGGGGACAAGCTGGCAAGTACATTGACTTTCGGACAGTTTGTAAAAGCTATAGCTTCTTTTCTGGCCCCTTATATTGCCATGTGGGGAGCTACTCAGACCATTCCTTCTTTCGGATTGGGATGGAGGGTGCTGTTTCCTGTCTATATGGTTATAGCTGTTTTGGCTATTGCCTTGTTAGGTTCCACACCTATCGAGGAGGAGAAGCCCGATAAGGCATCCGGTTTCAAAGCCTGTTTCGCTCTGTTGGGTAAACCGTTTATTTTGCTATCCTTCATTGGCATCATGTGTCATGTGGCATTGACGTAGGTACCAATACGACTGCTCCCAAAATATTGATGGAGCGTTTGGATATGACATTGGCTGAGGCCGGTTTTGCGACAATGCCTTTACTTTATTTTCCGTACGGTAGGATGTTTTCTCGGAGCATTTATTTTGCAAAATGGTTTCTGCGAAGTCCTTTTTTTGCACTCAGTGTAGTGTTTATGTTACTGGCAATGGCGGGACTTTTTATTTTCCATACGGAAACAATTATTTATATTTGTATTGCCATGATTGGTTTCGGTAACTCCAATGTGTTTTCCATTATCTTCTCGCAGGCGTTGTTTGCGATGCCCGATAAGAAAAATGAAGTTTCCGGACTGATGATTATGGGATTGTTCGGTGGTACGGTATTTCCGTTGGCTATGGGAGTTGCCAGTGACGCGATGAGACAAAGCGGCGCTGTTGCCGTAATGACTGTAGGAGTGATTTACTTGTTATTATATACCTTAAAAATAAAAAAATGACCATGAATAACATTATTGTAGGAATGGGTGAGGCACTATGGGATGTGCTGCCCGAAGGAAAGAAAATTGGTGGTGCTCCGGCAAACTTCGCTTATCATGTATCACAATTCGGTTTCGACAGCCGTGTGGTCAGTGCGATTGGTGATGATAAATTGGGTAATGAGATACTTGAGAACTTTGATAGCAAGAAATTGAATTATTTGATAGAAAAAGTTCCTTATCCCACCGGAACTGTGCAAGTGGAACTGGATCCTAATGGGGTACCTATGTATGATATAAAGGAAGGGGTTGCCTGGGATAATATTCCTTTCACTCCCGCTTTGGAGGAACTGGCCCGTAATACCCGTTCGGTATGTTTCGGTTCATTGGCACAGCGCAGTGTCGTTTCACGGGAGACTATCAACCGTTTCTTGGATACCATGCCCGACGGCGAGGGACAGTGCAAAATCTTTGATGTGAATTTGCGTCAGGGATTCTATACGAAGGAGATTCTTTGCAACTCCATGAAAAAATGCAATATTCTGAAGATTAATGATGAAGAACTGGTCACAGTGAGCCGCATGTTCGGTTATCCCGGTATTGATTTGCAGGATAAATGTTGGATTCTGCTGGCTAAATATAATTTGAAGATGCTGATACTTACTTGTGGTGTTAATGGCAGCTATGTCTTTACTCCGGGTGAGATTTCATTTGTAGAGACTCCGAAGGTGGAAGTAGCTGATACGGTGGGAGCCGGTGATTCTTTCACGGCAACGTTTGTGGCAGCCGTGCTGAAAGGAAAATCGGTTGCCGAAGCGCATAAACTGGCGGTTGAGGTTTCTGCTTATGTATGTACACAAAATGGGGCTATGCCCGAATTGCCTGCCCGTTTGAGGGAACAGTTGGTTGATAACGGGTAAACCTGCTAAGGGGCGTTATGAAAGAAGCTATAGGATTTTCAGGCATATTATAGATGCCTGAAATCCATTTTAAATGTCTGAAGAAACTTTTCGAAGAAACAGGAATGGAGTCCTCGATGATTTTTCCAACGTGTGTGGTGCTCTTTTTCCAGCAGATGTTTGTTTCATTAGCGGTTACCTTTTATCTTTGTGTATCCATAAATATTTTGAGGAACATGAAAAACTATCTTTTATTGTCCATTTTATGCCTCGCCGGAATTCTGATGTCGTGCACTCAGAAGCATACGCGTTATCGCATCGGTGTTTCGCAATGCAGTGATGATGAGTGGCGGCACAAAATGAATAATGAAATAGTTCGTGAAGCTTTATTCTATGATGGGGTAGAGGTGGAGATACGTACGGCAAAAGACAATAACCGGAACCAGATAGCGGATATCAAATATTTTATTGATAAGAAAGTGGACCTGCTGATTGTCGCTCCAAACGAAGCGGCAGCCATTACTCCCGTTGTGGAGAAAGCCTATCGGCAGGGAATACCTGTGGTGGTGATTGACCGTAAGATTCTGTCGGACAAGTACACGGCTTTTGTGGGAGCCGATAATTATGAGATTGGAAAAGATGTGGGGCAATACATTCTCAACCGCCTGCATGGAAAAGGGAAAGTCTTGGAGATAACAGGGCTTGAAGGCTCCACGCCTGCTATGGAACGCCATAAGGGGTTGACGGATGTGCTGAAAGAAGAGCCCGGAATTGAAATAACTGCCAGCGTAGATGGAGCCTGGCTGCAAAGTGTGGCAGGTGAGAAAATGGACTCCGTGTTTCAAACTAATAAGAATATAGATTTGGTGTTTGCCCAGAATGACCGCATGGCTATCGGGGCCTATTTGTCCGCCCGTCAGCAACAGTTGGAAAAGGAAATGTTGTTTGTCGGCATTGATGCGCTGCCCGGTAAGGAATATGGAGTGGAACAGATCATAAACGGGGTGCTGGATGCTACATTTATTTATCCGACCGGAGGTGACAAGGTAGTACAGGTGGCGATGGATATTTTGGAGAAACGCCCGTATGAGAGAGATACTAAGTTATCAACAGCTTTGGTTGATAAAACGAATGCCCGGGTGATGCAATTGCAGACAGACCACATTACCGAACAGGATGGAAAGATAGAACGGCTGAATAATCAGGTGAACGAATATCTGTCCAGATACTCTGCCCAAACCATGTTTCTGTATGCCTGTCTGATTATTCTGTTATTGTTTGCTGCCTTATTGGCGATTATTGTCCGTGCCTATTGGACAAAGAACCGGATGAATATGGAACTGTCCCGTCAAAAGAAAAAATTGGAGGAACAACGTGACCAGCTGATTAGCCTTTCCAAACAATTGGAAGAGGCGACCCATGCCAAACTGGTTTTCTTTACGAATGTCTCTCATGATTTCCGTACTCCACTCACTTTGGTTGCCGATCCGGTGGAGCAACTATTGGAAGATAAGGCATTGACTCCCAGACAACAATCCTTATTAAAGGTGGTGCATAAGAATGTACATATCCTGTTGAGGCTTGTCAACCAGATTCTTGATTTTCGTAAGTATGAAAATGATAAATTGGAATTGGTAAGAGCCAATATGAATCTACGGGTGCAGTTGCAGGAATGGAGTCATTCATTCCAAACTTTGGCTTTGAAAAAGCATATCCATTTTGTATTGGAGGTGAATGATGACCGGGCAGATTATCTGATGGCAGTGGATGCCGAGAAAATGGAACGTGTCTATTTCAACTTATTGTCCAATGCGTTTAAGTTCACACCGGAGAATGGAACCATTACGGTTACACTTTCTACTTTGACGAAGGAGGAAGGTGGGAGATATGCCCGTCTGGTAGTTGCTGATACTGGTTCGGGAATCTCTGTCCAACATATCCGGCATATCTTCGACCGCTTTTATCAGATTGATGTAAACCATGCGGGTTCGGGTATCGGCCTTGCCTTGGCAAAGGCTTTTGTCGAACTGCACGGTGGAGAGATAACGGTGGATAGTGTGGAAGGAAAAGGAACTGTATTTACAGTGGATATCCCTATGACAGTAGTGGAAGAGCCGTCTGCAGACCTCGTGCAGGAACCGCGCATTACACAACAGACGGTGGTGGAGGAGCTGGAGGATATGGAAACAGAAGAGCAGATTCCGGATGAGAATAAAGAATGTATCTTGATAATAGATGATAACGCGGATGTGCGTGACTATGTGAAGTCATTACTAAAAGAAGAATATACAGTGATAGAGGCTCCCGACGGGCGTGCCGGATTAAAGAAAGCCATGAAATATGTGCCCGATGCCATAATCTGTGATGTGATGATGCCGGTGATGGATGGATTGGAGTGTTGCAGAAAGTTGAAAACAGAATTGCAGACTTCCCATATTCCGGTGATGTTGCTCACCGCTTGTTCGTTGGATGAACAGCGGATACAGGGATTTGAGTGTGGGGCGGATTCTTATATCTCCAAACCCTTTAATTCCAAACTGTTGCTGGTACGTCTTCGTAATCTGATGGATAACCATAAGCGGTTGAAACAATTCTTCGGGGATAAGACTACTTTATCTAAAGAACCGGTAAGCGACGTGGATAAAGGCTTTGTTGACCGTTTCAGGGAACTGATAGAAGAAAACTTGGCGGATTCTGAATTAAGTGTGGAAGATTTAGGCAGTAAGATGGGATTAAGCAGAGTGCAGCTTTATCGTAAGATTAAGGCGCTTACCAATTATTCTCCCAATGAATTAGTACGTATTGCCAGATTAAAGAAAGCTGCTTCCTTGCTGGCCTCTTCAGAGAAAACCATATCCGAAATAACGTATGAGGTAGGTTTTACTTCTCCTTCTTATTTTACAAAGTGTTACAAGGATTATTTCGGGGAAAGTCCTACGGACTTCTTGAAACGCAGAGGATAAGAACTATATCCCCCGTAGGGAGTAATGCTTACGCTCTACGGGGGATGTATATTTTAAATCAGCGTTGATAAATCTTTCTCAGCTACGAAAGAGAGATTATTAAGAATAATCACTTCTCTTGCTCTGTCGGGATTATCTGTGCGGAAAATCAATATGCCTTTGTTCCCTAACAAGAAGGAATACAGATAAGTGATTCCTATTTTGGCTTCACTGAAAATGGTGATAGCGTCCGCTGCCCGTCCCGGCTGATTATCCAGTGTGATGGCGAACACATCAGAGAGCGCCACAGATATTCCGGCCTCTTTCAGTGTTTCGTATGCGCGTTTGGGTTCCGAGCAGATGATACGGTAAATGCCATATTCCACTGTATCGGCAATAGTGGAGGCAATCAGTTGTATGCCTGCTTCTTTTAATAAGTTCAATACCCTTTGTAGAGTCCCCGATTTATTTTCAATGAAGACGGATAATTGTTGTATAGTCATAAACTTATTTTTTAAAAGGTTTTACGTAAGTCTTTCACGCGGACAGCTTTGCCTTCTGGTTTAGGGAGTGTTCCTTTGGGTACCAGTTTCACACGTGGGGTAACTAATATTTCATCTTTCAGTTGGCGAGTGATTTCACGGGTCAATGATTGCAGACGCCCGTAATCGTCAGTGAACAGTTGGCTTAATTCCACTTCTACGGTCATCTCATCATTTGATTCGGCAGTTTCAAGTGTAATCAGATAATCACTGCCCAATTCTTTGAATTGTAACAAAATTGTTTCAATCTGAATGGGGAAGATATTGACCCCTTTCAGGATAATCATATCGTCACTGCGTCCTTTCATTCTGTCCAGACGTTTGTGATGACGGCCACAAGGACATTCGCCCGGCAGAATACGGGTAAGGTCACGGGTGCGGTATCTCAGTAAAGGCATCGCTTCACGATTGATCGTGGTCAACACCAGCTCACCCACTTCCCCTTCGGGTACGGGTTCCAAAGTGTCGGGGTTGATTATTTCTACGATATAATAATCTTCCCATATATGCAGGCCGTTCTGTTCCTGACATTCAAAAGCCACACCGGGACCGCACATTTCGGACATGCCGAAAGAATTGTAAGCTTTTACGCCTAACATATCTTCGATGCGGCGGCGTTGTTCTTCAGAGTGAGGTTCTGCTCCGATAATCAATGTCTTCAGTTTGGTATCACGGCGAGGGTCAATCCCCATTTCCTGCATTACCTCATACATACGGGCTGCATAGCTGGGAATGGCATGCAGGGCAGTGGTTCCGAAATCTGAGATAAACTTTAACTGGCGCTTGGTGTTTCCGGCAGCGGCAGGTACGGTTAACATTCCCAGCCTTTCGGCACCATATTGAAAACCTAGTCCGCCAGTGAACATGCCATAACCGGAAGAGTTTTGGAAAACATCACCTGGACGCAATCCTACCATATAAAGACAACGGGCGACTGCATTGGCCCATTCGTCAAGGTCTTTCTGAGTATGGAGAATGACAGTGGGGTTTCCGGTGGTTCCACTGGATGAGTGAAGGCGGACGGTTTTTTCCAAAGGTACGGATGCCAGTCCGAAGGGATAGGTATCACGTAAATCTTGTTTGGTAGTAAACGGAATTTTTTTGTAAATCATCCAGTGAACGGATATCTTCCGGGCTCAGATGACTCTCGGCAAATCGTTGTTTATAGAAAGGGGAATTCATGCAATGACGGACAGTCTTTTGCAAGCGTTCCAATTGCAATTTCTCTATTTCCGGCCGTGTTAGAGTTTCTAACTCTTTGTGTAAATACATAGCATTTTCTGTTTAGTTGGTTATTAGTCCGACAAAAATAGAAAAAAATATAATGCGGTTGGGAATAAGCTGACAAAATATGTATCTTTGGGGGATTTTAATTTAAAAATGTGATGAAAAAGACTTTATTTATAATAGGTATGTTGTTGTGCGTGTTTTCGTTGCACGCTCAGGATATGAAAACTCTCTTTATCGCTATGCCTGATTCGATAGCTCCTTTATTGACAAAGGTAAATCGCGAGGATTGTGTGGATTTTCTGGCAAGTAATATGAAGGCGGAGGTCAAGAACCGTTTTGGAAAGGTGTCCGAGCTGAAAAAGTTGACTGACGATTATTTGTTTCTGCAGACCACGGGAAGTAGTTCTATGGAAATGAAACTGTTGCCCTTGAATGATTCCGTAAAGGTGATTTGTGTGATCAATACAGTTTGTGGTCCGGTTTGTGATAGTGAAATTCGTTTTTATAGTACACGGTGGGAGCAACTGGCGGAAAGTGATTTTATCCGGCTTCCTTCTGTCGAGGCTTTTTATCTGCCGGTAGATACGCTGACTGATGAGGCTTATGTTGCGATTAGAGAGAAAGCAGATATGGAACTGGTGAAAGCTACTTTGTCTGAGGACAAGTCAATCATCTCTTTTACTTATACTACTCCGGAATATCTGGCAAAGACAGAAAGAGAAAAATTGGCAGTGTATATCAAGAAAGAGCCGGTGATATATGAATGGAAAGAAGGAAAGTTTAGTGCATTCCCCTAAAGGGAGTGCAATGTGTTTCAATATAAAAAGGCTGCAACTCAATGAGTTTGCAGCCTTTTTATATTGAAACTTATGTGTAAGTTACAATTTACTTTTTCATACGGTTACCGTAGCGGCTCATGAACTTATCAACACGACCTGCTGTATCCACCAATTTAGATTTACCAGTGTAGAACGGGTGTGATGTATTAGAAATTTCCAGTTTTACCAACGGATAAGTTTCACCTTCGAATTCGATGGTTTCTTTTGTGCTACAAGTTGAACGTGACAAAAATACATCGCCGTTTGACATATCTTTAAATACAACCGGACGATAGTTTTCAGGATGAAGACCTTTTTTCATTTCAGTATATTCTTTTATTGTTATTATTTTACTTATTTGGTAAACAAATTGGGTGTAATGGTCCATTTTGGACCGCAAAGATACGGCTTTTCTTTGAAATAGAAAAAACTTCGGGCTATTTTTTCTTCTAAACCCCTTATTTTCTTCTTTTATAGTATTGTAAGGTAGACATTACAATGTAATTAGTTTATGCGTTCAAGCGAAGAAAATAGTTAATAAAATCATTTTTTATGAGATATTTTTGGTGTGAACTTGCCATAGTTAGCGCATTTATGATTACTTTTGCAGTGGAATTTAATTCACTAACAATTATAAATATTAGAACAATGGTTAATTACAAAGATTTAGGTCTGGTAAACACTAGAGATATGTTTGCTAAGGCTATCAAAGGTGGATATGCAATTCCTGCATTCAACTTCAACAATATGGAACAGATGCAGGCTATCATCAAAGCTGCAGTAGAAACAAAATCTCCGGTTATTTTGCAGGTTTCAAAAGGTGCTCGTCAGTATGCTAACGCTACTTTGTTGCGTTACATGGCTCAGGGTGCTGTAGAATATGCAAAAGAATTAGGTTGTGCAAAACCTGAAATCGTTCTTCATCTGGACCACGGAGATACTTTCGAAACTTGCAAGAGCTGTATCGACTCAGGTTTCTCTTCTGTAATGATCGACGGTTCTCATCTGCCTTATGAAGAAAACGTAGCTTTGACAAAGAAGGTGGTTGACTACGCTCATCAGTTTGATGTAACTGTAGAAGGTGAGTTGGGTGTATTGGCCGGTGTGGAAGATGAAGTTTCTTCTGATCATCATACTTATACTGACCCTGAAGAAGTAATTGATTTTGCAACTCGTACAGGTTGCGACTCATTGGCTATCTCTATCGGTACTTCTCACGGTGCATACAAATTTACTCCGGAACAGTGTCACATTGATCCTGCTACAGGTCGTATGGTTCCTCCTCCTTTGGCATTCGAAGTATTGGATGCTGTAATGGAAAAACTTCCGGGATTCCCCATCGTTCTTCATGGTTCTTCATCAGTTCCTCAGGAAGAAGTTGAGACAATCAACAAGTATGGTGGTGCATTGAAGGCTGCTATCGGTATCCCTGAAGAAGAATTGCGAAAGGCTGCCAAGTCTGCTGTTTGCAAAATCAACATTGACTCAGACTCTCGTCTGGCTATGACTGCTGCTGTTCGCAAAGTATTTGCTGAAAAACCAGCTGAATTTGACCCTCGTAAGTACTTAGGTCCGGCTCGTGACAATATGGAAAAACTGTACAAGCACAAAATTATTAACGTGCTGGGTTCAGACAATAAATTGGCTGAATAATTAATTCACCCTATATAAACAGGAAAAAGCTGCTTTCTTTATTGAAAGCAGCTTTTTTTGTTTTAAGACTGGTTTCGGTATTGAAGAGGGGATTTGCCTGTATGTTTCTTGAAATAGCGGCCAAAAAAAGATTGGTCAGGGAAAGATAATCGGTTGGAGATCTCTTGAATACTTAGGGACGTGGATTGTAATAATGCTTTAATCTCAAGAATTACATGTCGGTCAATAATGCTTTTGGCTGTGTTGCCGGATACGTTTTGTACGATTGTGGAAAGGTAACGGGGAGTGATGAACAGTTCGGCTGCATAAAAAGATACTTCACGTTGGGTGGTACAATGTTTATGAATCAATTGGATGAAACGTTTGAATATCTCTTCCTGACGATTTATTCCTTCGGTCTTTTTTTGCAGGAACAGGTGTTGGGTCTTGTCATAGAAGTCCAGAATGAAGTTTTGAATGAAATTTTTGAAGATCTGAATGCGGAAACTATTATCCCTGTCTTCATAAAGATCTTTCATGACCAAGCTGAGCCCGATGAATGGTTTTACACGTTCTTCAGGGATGACAATGCATGGATGCTCTTTTAGAAAGTGAAAGAAGGAGGGATCCAGACGTGAGGTGATCTCCCTGAAAAGGGTGTCGGAAAAAACAATATAGGAAACGGTAAAATCATGGCTGGCGCAGGTACAATTGAAGATACTGCCGGGGAGAAAGCAGAAGTTGGGTGTTCTCCGTCACTTCGTACGCCTGCAAAATCAATTTCTATGTGGGCTTTTTCCGCTACGGCAAATGAAAAAATAGATGCGTCTGCTAACTTCATAATCTGATTGGAGCATATATCTATACTTTCTTCTATTCCGGTGATAAACGGTTCATTCTCTGGTAAACTCAATATTTCCATGTTTATTCTTGTTTTGATGCAAAATTAACTATTATTTTTGTTATAATAGGAAATATGTTCTGAATTTGAACAATGGTGGCTAATAATTGAATGTGTCGGCTTGAGAAATTCCATCTACCTTTGCGTCCGAAATTAAAAGATTGGAATATGATGACATTGAACAGAAAATGGATGCGACTAATAGTATTAGTTGGTTGTGCTGCTTTGACAGCGTCGTGTAAACAGGCGCCTGTTGCACAAATGGAGGCGGAATATGCGGTATTGAAAGTATCGCCGTCGGATAAAGTTTTGTCTACTACTTATTCGGCTACGATCCGCGGACGTCAGGATATTGATATTTATCCGCAAGTTTCCGGTTTCCTAACACAACTTTGTGTGGAGGAAGGACAGGCAGTACGTAAAGGACAAATCTTATTTATTATTGATCAAGTACCTTATAAGGCGGCATTGGAAACTGCTGTGGCTAATGTGGAATCGGCGAAAGCCGGATTGGCAACAGCACAGTTGACATACGATAGCAAGAAAGAATTGTTTGCAAAGAAAGTAGTTTCTGAATTTGATTTGAAGACGGCAGAAAATTCATGGCTTACTGCCAAGGCCCAGTTGGCCCAGGCGAAAGCGCAGGAGGTGAGTGCTCGCAATAATCTTTCGTATACAGAAGTGAAAAGTCCTGCGGATGGAGTGATTGGTACATTGCCTTATCGGGTAGGTGCATTGGTTAGTGCCAGTTTGCCACAACCGTTGACTACGGTTTCTGATAATTCGGATATGTATGTTTATTTTTCGATGACTGAAAATCAATTGTTGGCTCTGACCCGTCAATATGGTTCCAAAGCAGAAGCGTTGAAAAATATGCCGGAAGTGGAACTGCAATTGAATGACAAGTCTATGTATGGCGAAAAGGGGCGTATTGAAACCATCAGTGGGGTGGTAGACCGTAATACGGGTACCGCGAGCCTGCGTGCCGTATTCCCGAATAAGAATGGGTTGTTGTATAGCGGAACATCGGGAAATGTGATCCTTCCGGTTACGATGAAAGGAAGTTTGGTTATTCCTCAGGCTACAACTTTTGAAATTCAGGATATTACATATGTATATAAAGTCGTGGACGGCAAGGCACAATCAGCTCCTGTTAGTGTGACCCGTGTAAATGGAGGACAGGAATATATCGTGAACGATGGATTGAAAGAGGGAGATATCATTGTTGCAGAAGGCGTAGGCTTGCTGCGTGAAGGTACTCCGGTTAAAGTAAAACAAAACTAAGAAGAAAATGAATTTAAGAACCTTTATAGAACGCCCCATCCTGTCGGCTGTTATTTCTATTTCGATAGTAGTAGTGGGGATTATCGGGTTGTTCACTTTGCCCGTCGAGCAATACCCGGATATAGCTCCGCCTACCATTCAGGTAAGCACTTCTTATTTCGGTGCCAGTGCGGAAACTCTTCAGAAGAGTGTTATCGCTCCGTTGGAGGAAGCGATTAACGGTGTGGAAAATATGACTTATATGACTTCTACCGCTTCAAATGCCGGAGTTGTAGATATTACTGTGTATTTTAAACAAGGGACAGATCCTGATATGGCGGCTGTTAATGTGCAAAATCGTGTATCCAAGGCGACCGGACAGCTTCCTGCCGAAGTGACTCAGGTGGGTGTGACTACCTCAAAGCGGCAGACCAGTATTTTGCAGATGTTCTCACTATATAGTCCGGATGATTCGTATGATGAGAAATTCTTGTCCAACTATATCAGTATTAATTTGAAACCTGCAATTCTTCGTATCCAGGGTGTGGGTGATATGATGATTATGGGTGGTGACTATAGTATGCGTATCTGGATGAAGCCTGACGTGATGGCCCAGTATAAATTGATTCCATCGGATGTGACACAAGTGTTGGCTGAACAGAATATTGAATCGGCTACCGGCTCATTCGGCGAAAACTCTGATGAAACTTATCAATATACAATGAAGTACAAAGGTCGTTTGATTACTCCGGAAGAGTTTGGGGAAATTGTGATCCGGTCTTCGGATAATGGCGAAGTGTTGAAGCTGAAAGAAATTGCCGATATAGAGATGGGCGAGGAAAGCTATGCCTATCACGGGGCTATGAATGGTCATCCTGGTATTTCCTGTATGATTTTTCAGACGGCAGGATCTAATGCAACAGAAGTAAATAATAATATTGATGCCTTTTTGGAAGAAGCAAAGAAAGATCTGCCCAAAGGGGTGGAGATGGTTCAGGTAATGAGCTCCAATGACTTTTTGTATGCATCTATTCATGAGGTGGTAAAGACCTTGTTTGAGGCCATTTTTTTGGTAATCTTAATTGTATATGTATTCTTGCAGGATATTCGTTCTACTATTATTCCGTTGGTGGGGATCATTGTATCCTTGATTGGTACATTTGCTTTTATGTCCATAGCAGGATTCAGTATCAACCTGATTACCCTGTTTGCTTTGGTGTTGGTGATCGGTACGGTGGTGGATGATGCTATCGTTGTCGTCGAGGCGGTGCAGGCGCGTTTTGATGTGGGGTATCGTTCTTCTTATATGGCTAGTATTGATGCGATGAAGGGGATTAGTAATGCGGTCATTTCTTCCTCGTTGGTATTTATGGCTGTGTTTATTCCGGTTTCGTTTATGAGTGGAACTTCCGGTACTTTCTATACTCAGTTTGGTTTGACTATGGCGGTTGCCGTAGGTATCTCTGCCGTCAATGCACTGACTTTGAGTCCGGCGCTGTGTGCTTTGTTCTTGAAACCGTATATCAATGAGGATGGGACAGAAAAAAATAATTTTGCAGCACGTTTCCGTAAAGCGTTCAATGCTGCTTTCGATGCAATGATTGAAAGATATAAGAAAGGGGTATTGTTCTTTATTAAACGCAAATGGATGGTATGGACACTTCTTGTGGCCTCGGTAGTACTATTGGCTTTCTTAATGAATACAACTAAAACCAGTTTGGTGCCTGATGAAGACCAGGGGGTTGTATTTGTGAATGTCAGCACGGCGGCAGGTAGTTCATTAAAAACGACTAATGACGTAATGATGCGTATTGAAAAGCGCATGATGGATATTCCTCAGGTGCTGCATGTGCAGCGTGTGGCAGGTTATGGTCTGCTAGCCGGACAGGGTAATTCTTTTGGTATGTTGATTCTGAAGCTGAAACCTTGGGATGAGCGTGAAGGAAAGGAAAATGATGTTCAGGCTGTAATCGGACAAGTGTATGGTCGTACGGCGGATATCAAGGATGCCAGTATATTTGCTATTTCTCCGGGTATGATTCCGGGGTATGGTATGGGTAATGCGTTGGAACTCCATATGCAGGATAAACAAGGTGGTGATGTGGGCACTTTCTTCAATACCACTCAACAATATCTGGGTGCTCTGAACCAACGTCCCGAGATCGCGATGGCATACTCTACTTTTGATATCCGTTATCCGCAATGGACGGTAGAAGTGGATGCGTCCAAATGTAAGCGTGCCGGTATCACTCCGGATGCTGTGCTAAGCACATTGTCTGGCTATTATGGTGGGCAGTATGTCTCAAATTTTAATCGTTTTTCTAAAGTGTATAAGGTTATGATTCAGGCAGATCCGAAATATCGTGTGGATGAAAGCTCATTGAATAATATCTTTGTGCGTATGTCTAATGGCGAGATGGCTCCTCTCAGCCAGTTTGTGACATTGACCCGCAGTTATGGGGCAGAATCGTTGAGCCGTTTTAATATGTTCAACTCTATTGCTGTAAATGCAATGCCTGCCGAAGGGTATAGTACCGGTGATGCTATCCGTGCCGTTCAGGAAACTGCCGTACAGGCACTTCCCAAAGGTTTTGGGTACGATTTTGGTGGTATTACTCGTGAAGAGACCGACCAAGGAGGTACTACCATTATCATCTTTGCTATCTGTTTCTTGATGATTTACCTGATTTTAAGTGCACTTTATGAAAGTTTCCTCATTCCGTTTGCAGTGTTGTTGTCTGTTCCGTTTGGGTTGATGGGTAGCTTCCTGTTTGCAAAGATGATGGGACTGGAGAACAATATTTATTTGCAGACTGGTTTGATTATGTTGATTGGTTTGCTTGCTAAGACTGCCATTTTGTTGACCGAGTACGCCGCCGAGCGTCGTAAGGCAGGTATGAGTCTGACTTCCGCCGCACTTTCTGCCGCCAAAGCCCGTTTGCGTCCTATCTTGATGACGGCTGGAACAATGATTTTCGGTCTGTTCCCGTTGATGGTTGCCAGTGGAGTAGGTGCTAATGGAAACAGTTCACTGGGAACAGGTACTGTGGGTGGTATGGTGATCGGTACGCTGGCGTTGCTGTTTATTGTACCTTCTTTGTTTATCGTATTCCAATATTTACAGGAAAAGGTACGTCCTATTCAGTTTCAGCCGGCGGCCGATTGGCAGATTCAAGAGGAATGTGTAGAAGCAAAAGAAGAAAGACAACACCACATTGAAAGCAAAAACGAAGAGAAAAAATGAAAAAACAGATCATCACTCTGACTGTCGCAGCACTCACACTGAGTAGCTGCGGCATATATACCAAATATAAACCTGCAACCGAAGTGCCCGATAATTTGTATGGGGAAGAGGTGGCGGTTGCTGATACCGTGGATAATATCGGCAATCTGAGCTGGCAGGAGATTTTTACTGATCCGCGGCTTCAGGAATTGATAGAGCAAGGCTTGCGGAACAATACGGATTTGCAGTCAGCACAATGGCGTGTGAAGGAGGCGGAAGCTGCTATGCTGTCAGCCAAATTGGCTTATCTGCCTTCTTTCGCTCTGTCACCTCAGGGGACAGCAAGTAGTTTTGACAAAGGAAAAGCTGCACAAACTTATACTTTACCAGTCGCGGCAAGTTGGGAAATTGATATTTTCGGCCGTATCCGTAATGCGAAACGCCAGGCGAAAGCATTGCTGGAACAGAGCCGTGACTATAAACAGGCTGTCCGGACACAGCTGATAGCCGGTATAGCTAATACTTACTATACCTTGCTGATGCTGGACAATCAGCTGGTCATCTCTGTCCGGACTGAAAAGTCTTGGAAAGAAACCGTAGATGCGACCCGTGCTCTGATGGAAGCCGGATTGGCAAATGAAGCTGCCGTTTCACAAATGGAAGCTACATACTATACTATATGTACTTCAGTTCTTGATCTGAAAGAACAAATTAACCAGGTAGAAAACAGTTTGTCGTTGTTGTTGGCTGAACCTCCTCATGCTATTAAGAGAACGGGCACATGGGACAGCTCTTACATGTTGAAGGAACATTTCCCGGTAGGCATCCCTGTGCAAATGCTTGCCAACCGTCCCGATGTACGCAGTGCGGAGCGTTCGTTGGAAGCAGCTTTCTATGCCACAAATCAGGCTCGTTCCGCCTTTTATCCTTCTATTGTTTTAAGTGGAAGTGCGGGATGGACTAATTCTGCAGGAAGTATGATTGTCAATCCGGGCAAGTTCATTGCAACGGCGGTAGCTTCGTTAACCCAGCCACTTTTTAATAAAGGTGCGAACATAGCACAGCTAAAGATAGCTAAAGCTCAGCAAGAAGAAGCAAAACTGAGTTTTCAACAGGCTTTGTTGAATGCAGGAAGTGAAGTGAACGAGGCTTTGGTGAAATATCAGACGGCCCGTGATAAATCAGCTTATTATGATAAACAAATAAATTCATTAAATAAAGCTTTGGAAAGTACCTCTTTGCTGATGCAACATGGGAATACAACTTATCTGGAAGTTTTGACGGCTCAGCAGACTCTGCTTAATGCGGAGTTAACTCAGGTTGCTAACCGTTTTACTGAAATGCAAGGCGTAATCAATCTCTATCAGGCATTGGGTGGAGGTCGTGACTAATTTAGCATACTGTTATCTTCAACGTGTTGAAGAAAGAGAACGCTGCTCTCCGTGAGGAAAGCAGCGTTCTTTTATGGTTGTCAAGGTCCTACTATAACACAAACCGGATTAGATTCTTCATTGATTTCCTGTAAAAAGCTTAGCTTTCCTTCTTGGACAATTCCCGGATTTTTATCCATCCATTCGTCTATTTTCCCTATCTCCAATAAAGTGGCATACTCTCCTTCTTCTGTACAAGTGATGGGATAGAAAGGCATGAAATGCGTCAGGTCATCTGTCAGCCCCACAGTGGCATCATTCATATAAGTAATATGTTTTTCTTTGTCGTAAATACCGTAGAACGGTTTTTTCTTATCGTATAATCCTTGTAGAGATATAAAGAAGAGATGGTTGGGAGTTTCCAGAATACTGGTTATAACGATGTATTTGTCTGTATCTTCTTTTTGTCCCATTTTCTCAGCTGGGAAATGCCATTGTCTGGTATGGAAGGTGGTATGGACAGTAGCTTCGTGTCCTTTGATGTCATAGATTGTGTCATTGAACGCTTTTCTGAAACGTATGCTGCCGTTACTCAGCCAAAGTGAAGGCTGGTCTATAGGAAGAACGGTCATTGTTCCATTCTGGTAATTTATATATATTAATCCTCCTATGTTAGCGTTGCCGGGTAATTGCTTGAATACGTTGATGCTGGATATCTGATCCATGCCCATAGGGTTACCTGGATTGGCAAATTCCGGCAATGAGTCTTTTATTTCTCCCTGTTCGTTGAAGTAAAGTAACGCACTTGCTTGCGGTTGTCCTATTCCTTCTCCATAATGAGCAAGAATAAGGGAGTCGGAAAAAGTGAAGTAAAGGGATGGGGAAATCTTTTGTGGCAGGTTTACTTGCCCTAGATAATTACCTTTTGTGTCGTATTTTACCAACTTGTCGGGTTGGCGATAAAAGTAGAGATTGTTGGTATGGGGGTGAATAAAGCAGTTGGCATTGCTGTATCCTTTTGGATCTTCCCCTTTGTGCCCGATGCTGCCAAGATATTTTCCGGTTTGTTTGTCGAATGACAGGCATCGTCCGTTGGTAGAGACAAAGATACGGCCTTTAGATAGTTTGATGGAATAAGAGTTGCCAATCAGGGATGAGTCTGTTGTTTCTAAAAGGATATAACGGATCTGTTTTCCCAATTGGGAGATCTTTAATTCTGTGAGGTGTTCCAGACTTGCGGCAATGTCAATTGCATTCGGGGCATTTGCCTTGTTTTGGGGGGCACAGGAGCCTAATAATAGGAGCAGGCCGCCTAGCATGATTTGCTTCTTCATAGTAGTATTGTTTTATGAAAGAAAAGAAGTTGTTTGCATGGACAACTTCTTTTCTTTGTGTTTAAATGATGTTGTGTTTGTTATCTTGCTGCAAAAAACAAAGAGTTTCCTATAGCTATTCTTGCGGTAGCAATACCTTGTGCATCAGGAGTGACAGTCATGGAGGTTCCGTTTTGCAGGCTCAAAGTAGCTGTCCCGTCTTCGTTCATTTTCACAAGTTCGAAGCTCTGTTCGCCAGAAACAGCGTTCCATGTATTGTTTTCTTTGTTGTAGACCAAACCTACAGATTTGTCTTCTCCTTTTTTGGTAATGGTATAACCGTTTTCGTTGGTTTTAACCAAGTATTCGCCATTTTCTCCTTGCACTGTTTTTACTTCACCGATAGAAGCTGTAGGGTTAGAACCGCTCCAGAATTCGATGGAATTTAAAACCAATACATCCGCCAGATAAGCAATTTCATAAACAGGGACAATATGGAAAGCGAGAAAGATAAGTTCGTTGACAAACTTGTTGCTTACTCCCTGATTCCAGTCTTTCAAACTATTCCATAATCCGAAAGAACCGATGCATGATGAAAATAAGACGCTGCCACTCAACGTGGCGCAAACAAGAAATGTTTTGCTTTTTTTCATGATCAATAAAGTTAAGTTTATAAAAAGTAATTTTATGACGATTTCCTACAATAAAACGATTTAATCGTCACGCAAAGATAGAACTTTTTTATGGAAAGAGGCTTCTCTACCTAAAAAACTGTATCTTTGTAAGCTGAACATGAAAAACTATTAATCAAAAATCTTATAAAAGAATGAAAGAACAAATTCAAAAAAAACTCAATGACTCCAAGGCTCTTCGGTGGAGTGTGTTGGCGCTGGTGGCCTTCACCATGCTATGCGGTTATTTTTTGACCGATGTAATGTCCCCCTTAAAACCGATGCTTGAAAAGGAGCTGCTGTGGGATAGTCTGGATTATGGTATTTTTACCAGTGCATACGGTTGGTTCAATGTTTTTGCCTTTATGCTTATTATCGGTGGTATCATTCTGGATAAGATGGGAGTGCGTTTTACTGGGATGGGAGCATGCCTTTTGATGGTGTTGGGCTGTGGATTAAAATATTATGCTATTTCTACTACATTTGCTGAGGGAAGCACTTTGCTTGGAATGAAAACCCAGGTAGGAATGGCTGCGTTGGGATATGCTATATTTGGTGTCGGTGTAGAGATTGCAGGTATCACGGTCTCAAAAATTATTGTGAAGTGGTTCAAAGGAAAAGAAATGGCTTTGGCCATGGGCATGGAGATGGCGACAGCTCGTTTAGGCACTATGCTGGCTTTGGCTGTTACGGTTCCTATCGCTACTTTCTTTGGAATTACTGATGATGAGGGTGTGTTCCATCCTAATATCCCTGCTCCATTGTTGCTGTGCCTTACTATGCTTTGTATTGGTACGATAGCATTTTTTATTTATACTTTCTATGACAAGAAACTGGATGCTTCTTTAGAAGAGGAAGGGGCGGAACCTGAAGAGCCTTTCCGTATGAAAGATATTTGGTTGATTGTAACCAATAAAGGATTTTGGCTGATTGCGTTGCTGTGTGTGTTGTTTTATTCTGCCGTATTCCCTTTCTTGAAATATGCCACAGACCTGATGGTGCAGAAATATAATGTAGATCCGGAATTGGCAGGTACTATTCCTAGTCTGTTACCATTGGGAACTTTGTTCCTTACTCCGCTTTTCGGTAATGTGTATGATCGGATAGGCAAGGGAGCTACGCTGATGATCATCGGTTCTGTGCTGTTGATTTTTGTTCATACAATGTTTGCGTTACCTATCTTGAATGTATGGTGGTTTGCTACTATCATTATGATTATATTGGGGATTGGCTTTTCTTTGGTGCCATCGGCTATGTGGCCCTCTGTTCCTAAGATTATTCCGGAAAAGCAGTTGGGTACAGCTTACGCTTTGATCTTCTGGGTACAAAACTGGGGGTTGATGGGTGTGCCTGCCTTGATTGGTTTTGTCTTGAATGAGTATTGCAAAGGACCGGTAGTAGATGGGATGCAGACTTATGATTATACACTTCCCATGTGGATATTTGCAGGCTTTGGTGTGGCTGCGTTGTTCTTTGCTTTGTGGCTGAAAGGTGAGAATAAGAAAAAGGGGTATGGATTGGAGGAACCAAATATCAAAAAATAATTGATTGTCTTTTAGTGAAAATGAGGGTATCCATGCACTGGATACCCTCATTTTGCTATATAGGGGTGAGATGAAGTTTTAGTCTTTATCAATCTTCACAATTCCTCCGGTATTAGGATTAAAGATCACTCGTGTGTTTACTTTTTTATTAAAAAGGTTATCTACCAGACATTCCGTTGTTCCAAATTGTGTAACAGGTAGTTCTCCGTCAAAATAACGTTTGTTTGGAGTGAATACGGTAACCTGAGCTTTTCCCGGAATATTATAAATAACACCATCCATTTTCGTTTTTTTCTTGCCTTTCGGATCCACCGGTGGCAGTGTTTCTTGGTTGATGATGGAGATATAATAAGGTTCACCGGATAAATTATCGGCATCCAGCATCCCTAGTTTCTTTGAGAAACGGAAAGCGACTTTTTCTTTCATGCCTGCTTCTGGCTTTATGCGGATGGTAAACGATTTTTCTGTGCGGTCTGTTGTGCCGGCAAACATTTGCATCATGGCTTGTTCTTGTTCATCCAGATTGTCCAGCATGAGTTTTAGAGCAGCTCCGTCTTTGGGCATATAATCTGCTTGTCCGCGGGTTAGGCTGTTTTTGCTTTCTCGTATATTGTAGATTTCTTTTGCCACCAATTCAGCCATTTTAGCGGTAGAACCGGCTATCAGAATCTCTTCGGTCATAAAACTGCGTGGGTCAATACGTTTTTTGGCCGTATCGGCAACCTTTGTTACAGGTGCTTTTTCTATAGGAGAGGTGGTGTTGATAGCCTTTATGATTCCTTCAGGAGTCAATTCTACTTGTGAGGCGGCACTTTTGTCTTTCAGTTTTACAGCGTATGCATTGTCCGGATCAGGAATGCCTATGGAATTTACCTTGATACTGTTTATTTCCCAATGTTCTTCCGGTTGGGATGATATGCCTGTCAGGCGCAGATAGCGGTCGGCGTATTGGCAGAATTCTCCGGGAGTGTAGACAACTTTGGTTGCGATGACTTGCAATTCTATTTCGGTCTTAGGCAAATAATAAACCACTCCTTCTCCCATGGTTCCGGGAGTATATGTACTGACATCTTGTGCGGTGCCGCTCAATGAAACCAGCAACCCTGCTGCGATTAATCCTTTTTTCATATTTCTATATTCTATCATATATGTAAGCAAATATAGCTATTCTTTTGTAAATCTGCCTTTTGTTTCTGTTAATTTCTTCCATGCTGCGGGTAATGCGTCAATAAGATCACTTGAGGTGGTCCCTATTTCTCCTTTTTCTTCCGCCGCAATGTCTCCTGCCAGACCATGTACGTAGACCCCCAGGCGGCATGCGTCTTCTTGAGTATATCCTTGTGCCAATAAGGCTGCCAGAATACCGGTCAGCACATCACCGCTGCCGGCAGTTGCCATACCTGGATTCCCGGTGGGATTGAAATAACAATTTCCTTCGGGGGTGACAACTGTGCTCCATGATCCCTTTATAATGATATAACTTTGCAGATAGGCAGCCAGTTCTTTAGTCTTTGTCAGCCGTTCGTAAGTATCCATGCATTTACCAATCAGTCGTTCCAGTTCTTTTAGATGGGGGGTGAGAATACAACGCTTCGGCATCCGGCTGAGCCAGTTGCGGTGAGTGCCGAAAATATTAATGGCATCCGCATCCAATACTAAAGGTACCGGACAACCTTGTATTTGTTCCATCATGGCTAACGCTGTATCTTCTTCTTGTCCCAATCCCGGACCGATGGCTATGGCTTGATAACGGTCTGTATCTACGGGTTCGGCAAAATAATGGTCGTGTATGTCTGTCTGTACAATGGCTTCGGGGACAGTGGTCTGAAGTAAATCATGGTTGTGGATAGGTACATGGACAGTCAGTAATCCCACTCCCGAACGCAGGCAGGCACGGGCAGATAAAATGGATGCTCCTGCCATGCCATAAGATCCTGCGATGAGCAGTGCATGTCCGAAAGCTCCCTTGTGGGCAAATCGTTTCCGCGGTTTGATGAGGCTGCGAATTTCTTCTTCCTCTGTGATATAGTAGGGACTTTGTGCTGTATCAATAAAGTCTTTTTTCAGTTGGATGTCCAATAGTTGCCATTCGCCTACAATGTCTTCGTTTTCGGGGAAAAGAAAGGATAGCTTAGGTAACTGAATGCTGAGAGTGACATCCGCACGTATCATGTTTTGACGGATGTTATAAGTGTTGTCCTCACACATTAATCCTGAAGGTACATCAATGGCTACTACCTGTGCCTTGGATGCATTAATATATTTCACTACGGCAGCAAATCCGCCGTTCAGTGGTTTATTGAGTCCGGAACCGAATAATCCGTCTACTACCAGATGCTTTTCTGTCAAGACTGGGGGATCAAATTGTGTGCTTACTTCGGTAAAGTAGACCGAGCCGCATTCTTTTAACCGTTCAAGATTAGTCTGACATTCTTCCGACAGTTTTCCTTTGGTGTTAAACAGAAAGACTTCTACGTGATAGTTTTGTTTAGACAACATACGGGCTACGGCAAGCGCATCGCCCCCATTATTTCCCGGTCCGGCGAATACTGCAATATGGAAAGAAGTATCCCATCGGTGGGTAATGGCACGAGTCAGCTCTTCGGCTGCCCGTTCCATCAAATCAATGGAGGCAACCGGTTCTTTGGCAATCGTGTACTTGTCCAGCTCTTTTAGTTGGGTGCTCGAAATAATTTTCATGACAATCTCTTTTGTTTGAACGTACAAAGATAACACTATTTACAAAAAGAGGTTATGTGAATACTTCGATACTTGGAATAAAAATGTTATTTTTGCAGCAATTTAATAAAATAGCGGTTATGGATACCATTCAAATCAAAGATAAACGTTTCACTCCTTTCATTCCTGAAGAACGGATCTTAAAAGAAGTGGCACGGGTAGCGAGTGAGATTAATCGGGATTTAGAAGGAGCTAATCCCTTGTTTTTAAGTGTATTGAACGGCGCGTTCATGTTTGCTGCCGACTTGATGCGTAACCTTACCATCCCTAGTGAAATTTCTTTCGTGAAACTGGCCTCTTATGCAGGAACTTCTTCTACCGGAAAGGTAAAAGAGTTAGTAGGTTTGAATGATAATATTGAGGGTCGTACAGTGGTGATTGTGGAAGATATAGTGGATACCGGGGTGACAATGAAGCACTTGTTGGAAACATTACAAGCTGGAAAACCGAAAGAAATCCGTATTGCTACCTTGTTATTGAAACCTGATAAATTGGAGGTGGAACTGGATATACATTATGTGGCCATGCGTATTCCCAATGATTTTATTGTGGGGTATGGTTTGGATTATGATGGTTTGGGACGTAACTATCGGGATATTTACACCGTAATGGAATGAAATTTGTACAACTAAATATAAAAATAAAGGATAAAACAAGATGTTGAACATTGTAATTTTTGGAGCTCCGGGTTCTGGTAAGGGTACTCAGAGTGAACGTATTGTAGAGAAGTTCGGTATTAATCACATTTCAACAGGGGATGTGCTTCGTGCTGAGATTAAGAAGGGTACAGAATTGGGAAAGACAGCCAAAGGATATATTGATCAGGGCCAGTTGTTGCCTGATGAATTGATTATTGATATTCTGGCAAGCACGCTGGATAGTTTCAAGGAAAGCAAAGGGGTTATTTTTGATGGGTTCCCCAGAACCATCGCCCAGGCAGAAGCGTTGAAGAAAATGCTGGCCGAACGTGGACAGGAAGTATCTGTTATGTTGGATTTGGATGTACCCGAAGAAGAACTGATGACCCGCCTGATTAAGCGTGGACAGGAATCGGGACGTGCTGATGATAACGAAGAAACAATAAAGAAGCGTTTGGTTGTTTATCACTCGCAGACGGCTCCGCTGATTGACTGGTACAAGAACGAAGGTAAATATCAGCATATTCACGGCTTGGGTACGATGGATGCTATTTTTGCCGACATTGTTGCTACTGTCGAAAAATTATAATAATGTGCTAATGTGCTGATGTAGCAGTCCACCAAAGTGTCAGTCAGCATAATGATACATGGAGTACAGTTTCATTGGCACATTAGTAAGTTGGAAAATTAGTAAATTATTAATTATGGCTGAATCGAATTTTGTTGATTATGTGAAGATATATTGCCGCTCGGGTAAGGGCGGGCGAGGCTCTGCGCATATGCGTCGTGAGAAGTATGTACCCAATGGTGGTCCTGACGGTGGTGATGGCGGTAGAGGAGGTCATGTTATTTTGCGGGGAAACCGTAATTATTGGACATTGCTTCATCTGAAGTATGACCGCCACGTGTTTGCCACACACGGTGGCAATGGCTCAAAGAATAAAAGCTTTGGTAAAGATGGTGAAGACAAAGTTATTGAAGTACCTTGTGGTACAGTGGTTTATAATGCTGAAACAGGTGAATATATCTGTGATATCACCGAACACGGACAAGAAATAACTCTGTTGAAGGGAGGACGTGGGGGATTGGGAAACTGGCACTTCCGTACAGCAACCCGCCAGGCGCCACGTTTTGCACAACCGGGAGAACCCATGCAGGAACTGATGGTTATTTTAGAATTAAAACTGTTGGCTGATGTAGGTTTGGTAGGTTTTCCTAATGCAGGGAAATCCACTTTATTGTCTACTGTATCGGCGGCACGTCCTAAAATAGCCAATTATCCGTTTACTACGCTGGAGCCGAATTTGGGCATCGTGTCCTATCGTGAAGGAAAATCCTTTGTCATGGCGGATATTCCCGGAATTATTGAAGGGGCCAGTGAGGGAAAAGGACTGGGACTTCGTTTCCTGCGCCATATAGAACGCAACTCTTTGTTACTCTTTATGGTACCGGGTGATACAGATGATATCCGTAAGGAATATGAAATCCTGCTGAATGAGTTGGCTACCTTCAACCCGGAAATGTTGGATAAACAACGTGTGCTTGCCATTACCAAAAGTGACATGTTGGATGAAGAACTGATTGCCATGTTGGAACCGACATTGCCGGATAATGTTCCGCATATCTTTATCTCATCGGTGACTGGTCTGGGGATACAGCAGCTGAAGGATATTTTATGGACAGAATTGAATAAAGACAGCAATAAGTTGGAAGGTGTCCGTACGGAAACAATTGTTCATCGCGCCAAAGATGTTGCCAAACTGCAGGAAGAGTTGAAAGACATGGGTGAGGATGAGGACTTTGAATATAAATATGAAGAAGATGCCGATGATGACTTCGATTATGAATATGAAGATGAGGATTGGGACGAAGAAGAGGAAAAGAAATGAAATGGCTGACATCAGATAATAAAATGTTGGGATATGAGCTGATGAAGGCATATCCCAACATTTCTTGTTTTTCTACCACCCGTCACGGAGGTTGTAGTAAGGGGAACTACACCTCGTTCAATTGTAACGGATATTGCGGGGACGAGGCAGAAGATGTGAACCGCAACCGGGAATTGCTGCGTAGCTTGCTGCCCGGGGAATCGGTAGAACTCGTGATTCCGCACCAGACCCATAGTGACCATGTGAAAGTTGTGGATACTATTCATGTAAATACTGAATTGGAAGGAGTGGATGCATTGGTAACAGACATTCCCGGTTATTGCTTGTGTGTATCTACGGCCGACTGTGTTCCTGTTTTGTTATACGATACTCGAAAGAAGGTAGTGGCTGCCATTCATGCCGGATGGCGTGGTACGGTGGCCCGGATTGTAGAGAAGACAGTTTCGGTCATGAGCGATCAATACGGTTCGCAAGGGAAGGATCTCATTGCTTGCATCGGTCCCAGTATTTCATTGGAGGCTTTTGAAGTAGGGGATGAAGTTTATCAAGCTTTTTATGAGGCGGGGTTTGATATGAATCAGATAGCCCGTAAAGAAGCAAAATGGCATATTGATTTGTGGAAAGCCAACCGTCAGCAGCTGTTGACATACGGTGTGAAACCTGAACATATTGAGGTATCCGGCATTTGTACGTATCATAATAACGATGATTTCTTTTCGGCTCGCCGGCAAGGAATTCGGTCGGGAAGGATATTATCGGGCATTCTTTTAGGTGTCTGAGGAACACACTCATTGGAATAACGCAGTATAAAAATGAATATGGAAATAAAAGTATCGGAAGAAATAAAGAAAGCCTGTCCGCAGTTTGCCGGTATAGCCATCCGTGCTACGGTAAAAAACACTGCTTATAGCGAATCTTTGTGGAAAAAGATAGACGAGTTCACTGTACGCTATCGTGAAATGTACACTACGGATTCCATTAAGGATATGGTTACGATTCATGCCACTCGGGAGGCTTATAAGAAATGTGGAAAAGACCCTAGCCGTTATCGTCCTTCGGGGGAAGCGCTTTGCCGTAGAATCCTGCGTGGAATTCCCTTGTATCAGATAGATACTTTGGTAGATCTGATTAACTTGGTATCTATTCGTTACGGATATTCCATCGGCGGCTTTGATGCGGATAAAATACAAGGAGATACATTGGTGCTGGGTATCGGTAAATTCGGAGAACCTTATGAAGGGATAGGACGTGGAGAGTTGAATATAGAAGGAATGCCTGTTTACAGAGATGCTATGGGCGGAATCGGTACACCAACCAGTGATAATGAGCGTACTAAACTGGAGGCGGGAACTACGCATCTGCTGACCATTATTAATGGATATAGTGGCAAGGAAGGTTTGCAGGAAGCGGCAGATTATATGTTGGAGCTCTTGAAAGAGTTTGCAGCGTCCAAGGATGAAGAATTAATTTATTTTTAAAATAAGATAATGAAAAGCACACAATTACTATTTTTATTGTTCATAAGTGTGGTAGCATGGGCTGGGGGACCGGCTAAGAGTAATTTTACCGCGATGGAAGTGAACCATATCAGAGTCAATACCCCCGGGCTCTTTAATGAGCGCAAAAGTTTCTCCATTCATCTGGATAGTATAAAAGAGAATGAATATTGTTTTCCTCTTCCCGGTGGTAAAGTGATTTCTGCATACGGAGCTCGCCGGGGGCACAGTGGAACGGATATAAAGACTAAGGCCAATGATACTATCCGCTGTGCGTTTGATGGAATAGTACGTATGGCAAAAACATACGCTGCTTATGGAAATGTAGTTGTTGTGCGTCATGATAATGGATTGGAAAGTATTTATAGTCATAATTCCCGGAACTTGGTAAAATCCGGAGATATCGTGAAGGCCGGTGATGCAGTAGGGCTGACAGGCAGAACCGGACGTGCCACTACCGAACACCTTCATTTGGAATTCCGGATAGATGGACAACATTTTAATCCGAATCTGATTTTTGATATGAAAGGTCGTACTTTGCGCAAAACGGAAATTGTTTGTGCCAAAGCCGGCAATAGAGTGATAGTAAAACAGAATTTAACGCCTAAAAAATGAGACGATGGATATAGAAAAAGCAATCACCGAAGGAATTGTATTCAAAGGTGGTAAATCTCCTAATGGTAAACAAGAAGATAAAGTGAAGACCAAGGCTAAAAAGAAAAGTTATATAACAGGGTTGCATGGGTCGGGAGCTGCCAAGATGAAAGCTGAGTTTCGTAAAAAACGTGCTAACAGACATAAGAATAAATAGGAATGTAGATTGAATTTAACATTCAGTATTTTATTAATAATTAACTAATTATCCTCTCTTTTGTTTTGGAATTATTCGTTCTTGTGTAAAATATGTTGCAAAATATAAAATAAACAGTACCTTTACAATGCAAAACACAAAGAAGGCAAACCTCTTCAGCGTGAATCAATAGGTAAAAAGTTTAATTAAAAAATGACAAAAGAGATGAAAAAGATTGTATTGTCTGTTATTGTAGCATTGATTGCTATTACTGCAAATGCGCAGGTGTATGTAGGTGGAACATTTGGAGTAGGTTCTGATAAAGTGGAAACAGAAGGAACAGGAGTAAGGAATACTACTTTCAAGATTCTGCCGGAAGTCGGTTATGAACTAAGTGAAGATTGGTCTGTCGGTACAGTAGTCGGTTATGAATATAATAAAAGCGGTGATGTGAAAACTAATACTTTCACTATTGTTCCTTATGCACGTTATTTCTTTTTGAGTAGTAATGTGGTCCGGTTATTTGCCGATGGCGGATTTGGCTTTTCTACTTCAAAAACGAAGGGAAATGACGCTTTGAATTCGTGGAATATTGGTATTAAACCGGGTATTGCCATCAAATTGTCTGATCATTTTTGTCTGGTTGCCAAGTATGGTTTCCTTGGATATTCCAAAAAAGAGAATCATGGATATGAGAGTGAAAATGTTGGTATAGATTTTGATACGGATGAGTTAAACTTTGGCTTTCATTATATATTCTAATCATATATAAGTGTATCTGATAATCAGGAATCATATAACTATATAATAGTTTGGTGAGTGGAATTTTTCATTCCATGAAAGATTCCGCTTATTTTCTTTACACATTAGGACTGGTTTCCAAAATAAAGCTTATATTTGTGAATGTAACGACGGTACAAACGAATTGGGAACTGAAATTTATTATTAACTAAAAACAAACAGTCATGAAAAAACTAGCCTTTTTTATTTTATTGTCATTGGTTACACTAGGTGTTTCTGCACAATCAAATCTGAAGTGGAATGTGAATGCGGGTATTGGTATGTCAAACTGGTATGGTGATGATACGGATGGTACAGATGCTAAATTTGCTTATAAAGTGGGTATAGGTTTGGAAGTACCTTTTGCTAATACTTAATGTATGGTCTTTCCAGACAGGTTTGAATTTTATTTCTAAAGGTGTGAAAGGTAATGGAGTAACTGATGCTTGGGACGTGGTTGATGTGACAATCAACCAGCTTTATCTGGAACTGCCTTTGATGGTTGGTGCTCGGATACATACAGCCAGTAATTTTGACCTTCTTTTCAAAGGTGGTCCGTATTTGGCTTACGGAGTTGGCGGAAAAACTAAAATAGATGGTGTATCCGAGAAAGCTGATACTTTCGGTGATGATGGTTTAAAAAGATTTGATGCCGGTTTGGGTTTAGGAGTTGCTTTTGAATTTGGCAAAATAGTCGTAGGTGTTGAAACTGGCACAAGTTTTACTAAAGTAGCTAGTGGTGCTAGTGCTTATAATCTTTCTGCATTGGCCACTATCGGTTATAAATTCTGACCACAGATATAATCTTATAAATATATAAAGAACGGCTGTTTCTCTTTTAGAAAGAAGCAGCCATTTTTTTTAGATGAAACGTGGTTTATAAAATAAAAGCTATATTTGCAGATTATGATTAAGGACACAAACTTTTTGGATATGGCACTAATAGATAGGGTAAGGGTGATAAAACTACTTCTTTTTGCACTGTTTGTGATGGTAAGAACGGTGGCTCCGGCTCAGAATCAGGTGGATTGGAGTATAAAGGCCGGTATCGGCATGGCAAATATTATAGGTGATAATATGGGATCTCCTAAAGTAAAGCTGGCGTATAAATTAGGCATTGGTCTGGAATGCCCTTTTGATAAGGTCTGGTCTTTACAAACAGGCGTCTCGTTTGTTTCCAAAGGGACTAATCATACGGCTGTTGAAACAGATGGAATTTCGGCTCAGGCGAAGGTAAATGTATCTTATTTGGAATTGCCTGTAATGGTGGCAGCCCGGTTTGCAATGGATCGGAATACTCATATACTTGTTGCTGCAGGGCCCTATGGCGCATGGGGGATTGGTGGTAAAACCAAGGCTTTAGGGCATCGCTGGTCATCATCTTCTACGCCGGATTGGAATACTGGAAGTGTGGTTGAAATAGATACTTTTGGCAAAGGCGGACTTGATCTGCGCCGTTTCGATTATGGAGTGGCAATAGGGTTGTCGGTGGAATACCGGCATTATATGATAGGAGTGGAAGGACGGTTAGGGCTGTGCAAACTTCAAAAAGAACTTCAAGGGAAAAATATTACCGGGTTTGTAACAGCGGGATATAAATTTTAAGACGATTTTTTATATGGATTGTAAACACGGATTTTGCAGACTAAACATGACTTGCTTTATATCTGTAAATCCGTGTTGCAATTTGCACTGAGTATGAATAATTAATGATGGAATAAACGAATACCAGTGAATGCCATGGTGATGCCGTATTTGTCGCAAGTGTCAATTACATGGTCATCACGTACAGAACCTCCGGTTTGTGCTATGTATGCCACTCCGCTCTTATGCGCACGTTCTATATTGTCACCAAATGGGAAGAAAGCATCCGATCCCAATTGATACCCCCTTCATGGTATCCAGCCATGCGCGCTTTTCTTCGCGGGTCAGTACTTTCGGTTTTTTTGTGAAGAATTGTTGCCAGATGCCGTCAGCCAAAAACATCTTCATGGTCGTCACTGATATAGACATCAATTGTATTATCACGATCTGCACGGCGGATTTTTTTCTACCCACGGCAGATTCATTACTTTAGGATGTTGGCGCAAATACCATATATCCGCTTTATTACCGGCAAGACGTGTACAGTGGATGCGGCTTTGCTGGCCGGCACCGATGCCGATAACCTGTCCGTCTTTTACATAACAAACAGAATTACTTTGTGTATATTTTAAGGTGATGAGGGCAATAATCAAATCGCGTTTTGCTTCGTCTGGAAAATGCTGGCTTTTAGTTGGAATATGGGTCAGCAGGCTTTCGTCCAGTTTGATTTCGTTGCGGCCCTGTTCAAAAGTAATACCGAATACATCTTTGTGTTCAATAAGTGCAGGGCGGTAAGCTGGGTCTATTTTAATTACATTGTATGTCCCCTTGCGTTTGTTTTTCAGGATTTCTAGCGCTTCCGGTGTATAATTGGGAGCTATGACACCGTCTGAAACTTCACGGTTGATGAGGCGTGCGGTAGCTTCGTCGCAAGTATCGCTCAATGCGATAAAGTCTCCGTAAGAAGACATGCGGTCAGCGCCACGAGCGCGGGCATATGCGGTAGCCAATGAGGTAAGTGGTAGGTCGTTTACAAAATAAATTTTCTTCAAGGTGTCATTCAACTCGATTCCTACTGCAGCTCCTGCCGGGCTGACATGCTTGAAAGAGGCTGCTGCGGGCAGTCCGGTAGCTTCTTTCAATTCCTTGACCAGTTGCCAGCTGTTGAAAGCATCCAGAAAATTGATGTATCCGGGACGTCCGTTCAATACTTCGATAGGCAGTTCCCCTTCTTGCATGAAGATGCGTGACGGCTTCTGATTGGGGTTGCAGCCGTACTTTTAATTCTAATTCCTTTGCCATAGTTTTATAATATTTCGGTTTATTGATTTTCAATGTGTGACAAAGGTACAAAATAAATGGGGAAGACAGGTTTAAAGAACTGTTTTTGGTTGCAAACAACATGGTCGGGTGTTATTGGGGGAAGCTGGGATGTGAGATAGGAATTGCTTTGCGATATGAG
>ENA-OQBV01000120-OQBV01000120.1-human-gut-metagenome-genome-assembly--contig:-NODE-120-length-44675-cov-4.521617_pt1 | contig 44675 bp, 44 predicted proteins | sample MGYA00242750_ERZ504559 | MGnify/ENA primary metagenome ERZ504559 (study PRJEB26092, sample SAMD00036230) | human gut metagenome | host: Homo sapiens | study: EMG produced TPA metagenomics assembly of... | reverse complement strand
GCTATATCGCGCATGTACAGCATAGATGGGTCGAACGGGTCGTGGTTGCCTCCGATTCCGGTGGCGAGCAATCCGCACACCGACGTCATCCCCGCGATGAACACAGCGAGCGCCACGCCGGACACGTTGCGCCAAGCACGCTGGGATTGTCGAGGATACGGCGCATGGCAATCATAGTGGCCGCGTCCTTCGGGTGTTTCGCACGCGATCTGGCGCGCATCGCCACCACCCAGGTACCGACGACGTTCACCATGGCGAAGCCGAGGAAGAAGACGCCGAAGATGATGGCGTAGACCACCATCTGACCCAAGTGCGCGAATGCGGAGATGCTGTTGAGCAGCAGGTAGCCTACGGCCAACACGGCAAGGAAAATCAGTGCGCGCCATGCGGACGGCATGGGTTGTCCGGTACGTTGCGTCACGCCAAGCGGGGTGAAGGCCACGCGGCGTAGGGCGGCCAGCGCGGAGACCAAGGCAAGCAGCGTGACTCCGACGGTCACAGCCGCCAGGGCAGGCAGTCCCACCCACAACTGTTCGAAGGTGAAATGCTGGTTTTGGAAGTCGAGCAGCATGATCGCCGGTATCAGCGCGAAGTAGCCGGCCATGCCGACCAGCGCGCCAAGCAGAGCCTGGCCACCGCATCGGAGCGCGGTGAGTTTCCGTGACCTGCGCGGTGGTGGCGCCCGCAAGTCGCAGTGCGGCGAGACGTGCGTCCCTGCGGGAGGCCGCGAGACGGGCCGCCGAGCCGGCGAGCGCCACGAACGGCACGATGAGTAGCAGACTGGCGAATGCGGCGAGCATCACATAGCCGTCGGAATAGGTGTTCATGACGGCTGTGGCCTGGTCGGCCGTCCAATGGCCGTCGCCGACCGTGGCGACGAGCTTGTCGGCGTGCGCCAGGGCTTTGGACCATGTTTCGTATGTACCGGGCGCGCACCTGTTGGAATCGATCATGCAACCGAACGTGTGGTCGGCGGAGGCCCGCCAGATGAAGCCATGCAGGCCTCCGAGCACGGTTAGGAAGACGGCGGTGGCGGATGCGAAGGCAACGATGGCCAGCGCAGAGGTGCGGCCGGATGTGCCGCGGGTGCCGGAGCGGTGGAACAATCGCCATAATCGGAACATGTTCATCGTGCGCCTCCGGCGGTAGGTTGGGATTGCTGCAGCGAGCTCAACCTGCCATCACGCATGGTAACGGTGGCATCGCAAAATGCGGCCACGTTCGAATCGTGCGTCACCACGACCACGGCCGCGCCGGTCTGTCGTGCGGTCCGCATGAGAATGCTCATGATTTCGTGGCCGGTGGTCTGGTCGAGCGCGCCGGTCGGTTCATCGGCGAAGATGACTGCCGGCTGCGCGGCGAGCGCACGTGCGATGGCGATGCGCTGCATCTGGCCGCCGCTCATTTCGCCGGGACGTTGTTGCGCGAGCTGGCGCAATCCCAATCGTTTCCAGCCATAGCATGGCCATGTCGGTGGCCTGCTGGTAGCTTGCGCCGCCCAGCATCATCGGCAACGCGATGTTTTCGATGGCCGGCAGTTCCGGCAGCAGTTGTCCGGATTGGAAGACGAAGCCGAAGGCGCTGCGGCGCAGTTTGGTGCGGTCAGCGTCGCTCAACCGCGCTAGGTTGGCACCGCGAAACATCACATTGCCGGCTGTCGGGGTGATGATGCCGGCGAGTGCGTGCAGTAACGTCGATTTGCCGGAACCGGACGGTCCCATGACCGCGATGCTTTCGCCTGCCTGGATGCCGAAATCCACGTGATTGAGCGCCAGCATGTGTGTGGCGTTTGGTGTCGCCTGTTGGGTCGAATAATCCATGACCAGATCGGTCGCCTGAAGTATGTGTTCCATGTTTCCTACGGTACGGAAACGGATTGGTCCCGGCCATCAGACGGCGGGATGAACTTACAGGTTTCCTTCCGGCATGCATCATCCGCAAGGATTAGCGTAATCGCGGACTGCGGATGAGATGCCGTATGTCAGACGAGGTGCCAGGACAGGCGGTGCAGGTCGCTGGGCCCGAATTCAGCGATGGCGTCACGGTGTGCGGCCGAACCGTAACCCTTGTTGTGGGCCCATTCATATGGTTCATATTGGGGTTGCGCTCCCAGTTCGACCATGAGCCGATCCCGGGTGACTTTGGCGATGACCGCGGCGGCGGCCACGGCGGCGCAATACCGGTCGCCTTTCACTTTGGTGGTAACGTTCGCCGGCACCGGCACTTCGGGCGCGTCGAAGGTGTTCAGCGTCTTGGTGATGTAATCGTTCGGTCCGTCGAGGATCGCGCCGACCTTCACCGGTTTGCCGGAGAGCATGCCGTTGCCGTCAATGCCGAGCTTCGCCTCCGCCTGTGCCAACGCACGTAACGCGGCTACGCCGAGTGCATGGGAAATGGCCCCACTCGTCAATCTCCTGTTGCTGGCGGCGCCAACCGCCCAAGATGCGCACCAGGATTTGAGTTCGTCGAAGATGGCTTCGCGCTTGTGTTCGGTCAGCATTTTGGAGTCGGCCACGCCTTCGGCACTTCCAGATGCGAAGATTCTTGCGAGCCTCCTTGCGAAGCTCCAGCCGGCCCGTCTAAGTCACGCGCCCAAATCGCAGCCGCACCAACCATTACCGGCCCTGCGAGAGATCCACGCCCCACTTCGTCGAAGCCGACGATCACATCGTAGCCTTGTTCGGCAATAGCACGTTCCAAATCCAATGTGGGAATTACGGAAAACCGTCATCAGGCCGCCGAGCCTCCTTCCGGAACGTCGGCAAACACTTCATGGTGCGCATCGAGCCCGCCGATGCGGTTCAACGGCCAATATTTCGCGAGTCCGACACCCACTACGTCGGGAATAGGCACAAGTCCATGTGAGGAATCACCCTGATGATAGCGTGAATCGGCGGAATTGGCGCGATTGTCGCCCATAACGAACACGTGTCCTTCGGTCACGGTCACGTTGAACGCGAATGAGCTGGGATCCACGTCGGGGCGAATGTATGCGCTTTCGTCAATCGCCACACCATTGATGGTGATCGGCTTACCTGGCCCTTCGCATGCCACGGTGTCTCCTGGCAATCCGATGAGCCGTTTGATGAGGTAGTCACCGCCGAGTTTGCTACTGTCTTCCTGCCGCAGCCAGTGGTCGGGGTCCTTGAACACCACCACGTCGCCGCGTTTCAGATCGAAGACTTTCGGGGTGAGTTTCGAGGTGATCACGCGGTCACCTGGTTCGATGGTGTTCATCATGGATCCGGAGGGAATCACGTAGAATCCGAGCAGGAAAATGCGTATCAGCAGCACGATAATAATAGGAATTCCGCACCAGACCAAGGTGTCGCGCAAGCCAAAGCTGTCGCCGCTATTGTTTTCTTCTTTGGCATGCCTCATACATGATTCCTTTATCGTCCGGTTTGCACACTGACCCCTATCATAGCGGTCTAGAATAGAAAAAGGCCCTCCTGCCGTGAGGCTGAGGGCCAATTTCACGCTTTATTTGCGTTTGAAACTCACTTCTCGGAGTTGTCGCGGCGCTCAACGATACGAGCGGCCTTACCGCGCAGGTTGCGCAGGTAGTACAGCTTGGCGCGACGCACACGGCCCTTGCGGACCACCTTGATGGAGTCGATGACCGGGGAGTGCAGCGGGAAGCGACGCTCCACACCGGTGCCGAAGCTGATCTTACGAACAACGAAGGTCTCACGGACGCCGCCGCCCTGACGAGCGATCACAACGCCGGTGAAGGCCTGGATACGGGAGTTGTTGCCTTCCTGGATCTTCACGTTGACTTCAACGGTGTCACCCGGACGGAATGCCGGGATTTCCTCGGCCGGCTTCATGTGCTTGGCGTCAAATGCCTCAATAGCGTTAACCATTGTGTTTCCTCGAGTCGCCGCCGCATATCAGCGCACAGGTAAGGGCTTCACGATTTTTCAATTTCGTTCTGCCTCGTATGTTCTCCGCAGGTCTGCCTGCGAAGGATTGCCAATCCGCCGAAAATCACGGTAACTTGCGTTTGTGCAACATTCCGTTCAATCTTGCGATTGTTCTCGGCTGGACCCGAAGGGAATCAGGATTATGCGGCGTCCTGAATCCCGGCACAGCAATATTCAAAAATACCTCACCCGCCAGACCTTTTGAAGATGGCCAGGGGTAGCAAAAAGGGCTCTGCATCCCGTGCAGAGCCCTTTCGAAGGCTATTTAATCCTTAGAGAAATCAGAACTTGCGATTTGCGCGGTAGAACTGGATCAGGGACTGAGTGGAAGCGTCCTGAGCGGCCAGTGCTTCGTCATCCTGGGAGATGGCCGGGGTGATCTGCTTGGCGAGCTGCTTGCCCAGTTCGACGCCCCACTGATCGTAGGAGTCCAGACCCCACACGGTGCCTTCAACGAAGGTGATGTGCTCGTACAGGGCGATAAGCTCGCCGAGTGCGAACGGGGTCAGTGCCACGCCGAAGATGGAGGTGGTCGGGCGGTTGCCGGTGAACACGCGGGCCGGAACGATCTCTTCCGGAGTGCCCTCTGCACGCACTTCGTCAGCGGTCTTGCCGAAGGCGAGAGCCTTGGTCTGTGCGAAGTAGTTGCCGAGGAACAGCTCGTGCACGTCCTGGTCGCCGTCCTTGGTCGGGTTCGGGGTGTTCACGAACGCGATGAAGTCGGCCGGGATCAGCTGGGTGCCCTGATGGATCAGCTGGTAGAAGGCATGCTGGCCATTGGTGCCCGGCTCGCCCCAGAAGATTTCGCCGGTTTCGGAGGTGACCGGGGTGCCGTCCCAACGCACGGACTTGCCGTTGGATTCCATGGTCAGCTGCTGCAGGTAGGCCGGGAAGCGGTGCAGGTACTGGTCGTACGGCAGCACGGCGTGGGATGCGACCTTGAAGAAGTTGCGGTACCACACGTTCAGCATGCCGAGCAGCACGACCACGTTCTTCTCGAACGGGGTGTTGGCAAAGTATTCGTCGATCTCATGGAAGCCGTGCAGGAACTCTTCGAAACGTTCCGGTCCGAACACCACGGCGAGGGAGGTGCCGACGGCTGCGTCCACGGAGTAGCGGCCGCCAACCCAGTTCCAGAAGCCGAAGGCGTTGGCCGGGTCGATGCCGAACTCAGCGACCTTCTCCAGGTTGGTGGAGACGGCGACGAAGTGCTTCTTGATGGCTTCGGCGTTCTTCTCGTCGGAGCCGTCGACTGCGCCGGCGGCCTTGAGGGCGTCGAGCAGCCAGGTGCGGGCTTCGCGAGCGTTGGTCAGGGTTTCCAGGGTGGTGAAGGTCTTGGAAACGACGATGAACAGGGTGGTCTCCGGGTCGAGGCCCTTGGTCTTTTCGGCCAGATCGTTCGGGTCGATGTTGGAGATGTAGCGTGCGGAGATGCCTGCGTCAGCGTACGGCTTCAGCGCTTCGTACACCATGACGGGACCCAGGTCGGAACCGCCGATGCCGATGTTGACGACGGTTTCGATCTTCTTGCCGGAAACGCCGGTCCATTCGCCGGAGCGAACCTTGTCGGCGAATGCGTAGATGCGGCCGAGCACTTCGCGCACGTCCTTGACGGTGTCCTGTCCGTCAACGATGTACTTGCCTTCGTCTTCGGCCGGGCGGCGCAGTGCGGTGTGCAGCACGGCGCGGTCTTCGGTGTTGTTGATGTGCACGCCGGTGTACATGGCCTTGGTGCGCTCGTCGAGCTTGACGGCCTTGGCGAGGTCTGCGAACAGCTGCAGGGTTTCCGGCTTGATCAGGTTCTTGGACAGGTCGAAGTGCAGGTCGCCCGCGTCGAAGCTCAGCTTCTCGACGCGCTCGGCGTCATCGGCGAACCACTGCTTGAGGCTGATGCCTTCGGACTGCAGCTCATCGTAGTGCTTCTGCAGTGCGGCCCACTCCGGGGTCTTGGTGGCGTCAACAGGAGGATTGATGGCCATGGTGTATAGGTCCTTTCATCATCACTATGAAGCGGATGCGATTGCGGCTTCTCTGCGGATTTCCGCGTGTCGCATTCCGTATCTCTTCACCTCACAAGATACTCACAAAAGAAGACAGAACAACACAAAAATATTTCCTGAGTTAACACATTCGCCAAGATTCGCAATATAGCGCGGTTCCGACAACCTTCCGTCTTCGACATGCGCATTTTCGACGATTACTGAAATCGTATGCATGGTTCCGGCGCAAGTCTTCGTAACACTTCCAAACATGTAATAAACGAAACGATCGCATTATGCAGTGAACGACAAGAAAACGGCACTGCAACTACCAGCAAGCAAGCATTCAACGACTTCGTGCTCTGCGGGGTCACAAACAATCTCCCGCACCCGGTAAAGATCTCCTTGCCGCTCTTATGCGAGCGCGACGAACAAGAAGTGAGCGCCGGTCATCAGCAGCAAACTGATAATCGCAGTAATCGACAGCGTAAAACCAGCAAGCTTCGCATTACCAAGCACCTTGTCGGTAAACAGCGTGGAAAACACTGCAATCGGCGCCAAACAACACATTGCAGCCGCCTCACGAATCTCAGCGCCAAACGGCAGCAGCAGCCAAGCCGCAGTAGCAAACGCAATACCAAACGGCAGTCGCCAGCCAATCACCTTCAACAACTGAAGCACATCCTGCTTGCCAGATGGCAAATCCATAAGCATGCCCACCATCAGCATTGCGCAGAACGAATTCGCGTTCGAAAGCGGCTGCACGAGCGCGGCAATAATGTCAGGAATCTTCACGTTAGCGAGCGTGAGAATAATCATCACCAAGTACGTGTCGAACGGAACCGAACCGAAGAAACCCTTGAACACGTTGCGGGCCAACGCCTTGCGGGCAAGACGTTTGGCATCCTTGTCTTTCGGCTTCACATACGGGAGCGTGGGCGCATTGCCCTGATACTGTTCGGTAAGCGGCATGCCAGGCTTGATGTGCAGCAGCGTTTGCGTCATCACATTCGTACCGGCGGCAACCATTACGCAATTGCCAATGTCGAACATGGCGGCGGGCACGATCGCGCCCGTGCCAAGAAACGCCTGCACCACCGGGAAACAGAAGCAGCCAACGTTGAAGCCGGAACCATTCAACATCATGAACGCACGGTTCTGCACCGGTCGGTGGCGGGACGTCAAGAAAACCACGACCGGCGGAATGAACGCAACAATCAGGCCGAACAGCGAAATCAACAGCATGCTGGAATCATGCGGATTCGTAGCAAACGAATAGACGATCGCGCCTGGCAGCACCAGATTGAAAATAATGGTCTGCATAATGCGGTAATCGCGATCTTCGAACAGGCCGGCACGTTTGAACAAGTATCCGGCGAGAATAATCAGCAGTAGCGCAACAGGCTGAATCAGCGCAGACACGACACTCCCCTAATCCCTAATCATCTCTTTCTCTTCCTACCCGAAGCCATCTTAGGAGCATCCCCTGCCACCAAGCCGCCCATCACCGTCCTGTTTCTTCCACCCACTGGAAGAAACACTCCGCTCACGCGCCCCTCAGCGCCCCAATTCCTCCACCCGCTGGAAGAATTCACCCGCAAATAAGCCTGCCACCGTCCCAAATTATCCAGTCAGTGGAAGAATCCACCCGCAAACGAGCTCCCCAACGTCCCAAATCCTCCACCTACTGGAAGAATCCACCCGCAAACAAGCTCCCCAACGTCCCAAATCCTCCAGTCAGTGGAAGAATTGGGACGCAAACGGGCAAAATGTTTTCAACATGTTCTCAAAAAGGCTTATTGAGTGGACTACAATGACCAAGAACTGGCGGAATTCCGCCGTTTTCTGAAAGTGCGCGAGATGGGACTTGAACCCACACGTCAAAGACACAGGAACCTAAATCCTGCGCGTCTACCAATTCCGCCACTCGCGCAAGTAGCCATATCGGGGCGAAACGCTCCTGATATGCGAAACCCTAGATGCTTTCACATCTAGGGCGCTGGAGCCACTTGACAGAATCGAACTGTCGACCTGCTCATTACGAGTGAGCCGCTCTACCGACTGAGCTAAAGTGGCAATGCCCGGAAGCACACGCCATCCGCGCACAAGACATAAAGCGTACCAGAAAGTCTCACCCCACGCAAATCCGCGTCGCGCCAAGCATGGCTGAAACCCCCTAAAGCTAGCGGCGCAGGAGTTTGTGGGCCAAATCGCTCACGCCGTAGCGCAGCTTGCTCACCGGAAGCGTGAATTCGCCCGGCAGTTCCTCAACGTAGCCGTTGAAGCCCTGCTTGAACTCGAGCACGCCGCGTCCATCGTCTTCCGGATCGTCGAACACTCCCGAAATGCCATAGAAGTTGTACCGCGTCACTCCGCGTTCCAAGCAACGCGACATCATCTCATGCTGTAAGGCGGTGGGCGCGTAGAACTTGGCGTAACGATCGTCGGATCCGCTGGAGAAATACACCAGCTCGCGTTCATGCCACATGAACAGACCTACGGCGACCGGCACCACCTCGCCATCACGAGCGATGCGCTCGTTCGCATCCTCAATACGGCGACGTGCGGACTCCACATTCTTCTGAGCCGTATCGAGCTTCTTGCGCACATCATCCGGGTACTTCGTATGCTCAAGCGAACGCTCCAAGCGTTCCACGTCTTTCGAGAACTTCGCCAGCTTTTCCTCCCAGGATTGCAAATAGCGGTCAAGATGCACTTCCGCCACCATGAACTCGGCCTTGTCTCCAAACGCATCATATACGCGTTCGAAGTAATCAAGGCTACGGTTGGCGAAATGCTGGCGTTCGCTACTCAGCTCGCAAATATCGTGGAACACGTTCAGCTCACTGCGATTCAGGCGTCGAACCTCCACGCCGCTGTTCCGCGCGATCTTGACGTTACGACGCGTGTTCTTCGCATACGAAGCGAGCAGCTCGCCGGCGTTCGAGAACTCTCTCAAGTCCTTGACGTAATTCCAACGGTTCATCAGGGCATCGTATCCACGGGTAAAGCCAGCATGCTTCCAACCCAGCCGCTCGTACTCCCGCACCATCTCATCATTGGGTTCGGCCATGGCCTTGCCTTGCGAATCACGAACGCAATACACCTGGTTGGGCCAGCACGTCAGGCTGATGGCGTGAACCTGTTCGGCGGCCTCGCGCAAACCTTCGGTCAACGCGGTCATCTGCTCTCTGTTATTCCCATTGCACAACGGGCCAAGCCATAACGAGCCTTCCACGCCGAAACGCCCTTGCGAAAAAGCCACCAACGCGCCAGCCACCGGAGCATCGTGCGAATCCACCAATCCAACGTATTGCGTTTGCATGCCGTCGGACTGAGCCAATGCCGCCATTTCGGAAGTCTGCTGGAATCCGCCGTATCTGCTCGCGGCGGAAAGCTCATCAAACTCACTACCGCTCAGCTCGCGCACATTCCATTCAGACGATTCTTGCTCTTGTTCCTCACTCGCATTCACTTCGCGCATCACGATCCGTAACTGCCTTTCACTATCCCAACTGGCTAAAATCCCTTTTCACCAAAAGCGATAACCTAGTCCAGCCTACAGTCGCCGTCAACAGCGTTCACATAACCCTCGCGCACCTATAAGCCCCCACCCAGAATCCTCCAAGCGGAAGGTGAGCTAATAGCTAGTGGCGCAGGAGTTTGCGGAGGGCGGTCTTGAGTTTGAAGGTCAGCGGGCGTACGGGAAGCACGAATGAGCCCATGAGTTCCTCGACGTACCCGTTGAAGCCTTGCTTGAATTCGAGTACGCCACGACCCTCATCTTCCGGATCGTCGAACACGCCGTTGATGCCGTAGAAGTTGTAGCGGGTCACACCGCGTTCCACACACAAATGCAGCATGGCATCATGTTGAATGAGCGCGGAAGCGTAGAACGGCTTGTACTTTTCCACACTGCCTGAGAACAGATACACCGTTTCACGAGCGTGTTCCACGAATAGGGATGCTGCCGCCGGAAGCACGTCACCGTCTTTGGCGTACTCGGCCGCCTCGGTCAAACGTTTTTCCGCCGCCGCCAAGTTTCGGGACTCCTCCCCTAGCTGGCGTTCCGTTTTGGTGGTCGGATGCTCGTCGTACTTGGCCTGCAGCACATCGACCTTCTTCCGCAAGGCGTCACACTTGGATTCCATGTCGGCAATGTATTCGCCGATGTGAATCTGCGCCACCATGAAGTGGGCTTTACTGCCGTAAGCTTGCTTGAACTTGCGGAAGTAGGCTTCACCGCGATATTCGAAATTACGGCGTTCGGCGGTGGCCTGCTCGATGTCGGCAAACACCTGCAGCTCGTCTTCGCCTAGCTCGCGCACATGCACGCCCATGGATGCGGCACGTTTCACGCTCCACTGTGTGCGCTTGTCATACGACTTGAGCAGTGACTTTTCGTCGGTAATGCCAGTCAGGTCTTTCAGGTAACGCCAGCGCGGCACCGCAGTGTAGCCGATGGTGAAGCCGTCATGCATGAAGCCGAGGTTTTTCAACGTTTCCACGGCATCATCAGCAGGAGCACCACCTTGGTCGGCTGGCAGTTCGCCGCCACGCGAGTCATGCAGGCAGTATGGCATTTCCGGCACGATTTCCATCTGTGCGGAACCTTTCGCCTTCGCGTGCTGCTTGAGTTGGGTCATGAAATATTCGGTCAATTCGCGATCGCGATAGTCACACAAGGGGCCGTCGTGCACCACACTGAAGGTGGAAAGGCGGCTGCGATGCGTTTCGAACAGCGCTCCCGCAACGATTGTGCCGTTTTCTGAACGCCAAGGTATTCCACTTCGATCCCTTGGCCGGCACGCAGACGGCCTGCGGCAGAGGTCTGTTGAAAGTTGCCGTCCGCGTGATGTGCGGAAAAATCGTCAAACGCCTCCGGACTCAACGTAACCAGAGAAAATGCTCGCATGTAATCCTACCCCTTCATGCTGGTTGATTACGAGATTGATTGCCGTACGCAACCAGCATGATGGTAGCACGAGTCAAAGGACGGTGATTTCGGTAGGGATTACCGGGTCGCCCTTCATGAGGCTTTGCGCGCCGATCGGCAGTTCGGCCAGCGCCTGGGCGCGGTAATTATGCGCGTTGACGATGGCTTCGTGGCCCTGATAATCGGAGTTGATTTCGCCGTTGCTCACGTAGCCGACCAGCAGATCCTTCCAGCCTTCTTCCGGCTGATAGGCGGCCAGCTGCTCTTCGGAGCCGGAAATCACATGTTCGCAGTCGGCCAGCGCATACTCGTACGAACGGAAGGCAAGCTTGCGGCCCGGAACCGTGGCCTTGTCTTTCGACTTCTTGGCCACCGGCTGCATGTCACCAGCGGAATTCTCGCGTTCAGTCAGCTTGTACACCATCGCACAGGTCGGAGCGCCCGATCCGGTGACGAGCATGGTGCCCACGCCATACGAATCGACCGGCGCGGTCTGCAGCGAAGCGAGCGCATACTCGTCCAAATCGTTGGTAACGGTGATCTTCGTGTTGGTAGCGCCCAACGCATCCAGCTGGTTGCGCACGCGCTGCGCCAACGACGCCAGATCGCCGGAATCGATGCGCACGCCGCCCAATTCTGGTCCGGCCACGTCAACAGCTGTCTTCACGGCCTCTTCAATGTTGTACGTGTCAACCAACAGTGTGGTGTTCTTGCCGAGCGCGGCAATCTGCGATTCAAACGCGCTGCGCTCATCATCATGCACCAGCGTGAAGCAGTGCGCGGCCGTGCCGATGGCATTCAAGCCATACATTTGCGCGGCCAGCAGATTGGCCGTGCCCTTGAATCCGCCCACTACCGCAGCACGGGCAGCGGCAACGGCGGCCCACTCGTTCGTACGGCGCCCGCCCATATCCATGCACGGGCGATCCTTCGCGGCGCTGACCATGCGGGACGCGGCCGACGCGACCGCGGAATCGTAATTCAGAATGCTCAGCAACAGCGTTTCCAGCAGCGTGCACTCGCCGAACGTGCCTTCGACTTGCAGAATCGGCGAATTCGGGAAGAACATCTCACCTTCGCGATATCCCTTGATCGAACCGGAAAAATGGAAATTCTCAAGCCATTTGATAGTTTCGGGGCCCACTACTTTGCGATCTGCAAGGAATTTCAGATCATTATCGTCAAGATGGAAATTTTCAAGCGCGTCAAAAATACGACCTTGGCCGGCGGCCACCCCATAGTGGCGGCCAAGCGGCAGATGACGGGTGAAAATCTCGAATACGCACTTGCGATTGGCGGTGCCGTCCCTCAGGCACGCGTCAAGCATGGTGTATTCGTACATGTCGGTCATGAGTGCAGGTGAATAATCCAGCATTTCCAAAGCCTTTCTGACTTTTGGTGAAACTGACCATAAGTGTAGGCCTCGCCGTGGCCAAGCACAGGTTTTCGTTCCATCATACGTGCTTACATGCCTGTATTACGTGAGACAAACGTGAGATGCGCGCAAATTCGGGCACGACGCAAATTGGGATAGGCAAATTGAGGTGCAGCAAGAGGCGAGTTCAAGACGGAAAGACGGGTTTTCGGCTGGTGATACTGTTTTTTCGGAAAATACAAACGATTGTTGATCGTGTGATCAATCGAAAGCAGAGAAGTCAGCGATGGTAGCGATTAAAGACTTGTTGGGCGAAACGATGATTCGTACGGACGGACGCAAGGTGGATGAGCTGCGTCCGGTGCGCATCACCCGTCATTTCACGGATGTTCCGGAAGGATCCGTGCTTGTGGAATGCGGCAATACGCGAGTGATGTGCACGGCCACGTTCACCGCAGGCGTGCCACGTTGGCGCAAGGACTCCGGCTTGGGCTGGGTCACCGCGGAATATGCGATGCTGCCGCGAGCCACTGCAGACCGCACCGATCGTGAATCCGTGCGCGGCAAGATCGGCGGACGCACGCATGAGATCAGCCGACTGATCGGTCGCTGCCTGCGTGGCGTGGTCGACATGAAGGCACTCGGCGAAAACCAGGTGCAGATCGACTGCGACGTGCTGCAGGCCGACGGCGGCACCCGAACAGCGTCGATCACCGGCGCATATGTGGCGCTCGTGGACGCCATGCGCTGGGCCGAGAAGCACAAGCACATCAGGTCCGCCGAGCGCGTGATCAAAGACAGCGTTTCCGCCGTGTCCGTAGGTGTGATCGATGGCACACCGATGCTTGACCTGCCGTACATCGAAGACAGCAAGGCCATGACCGACATGAACGTGGCCATGACCGGTTCCGGCGAATTCATTGAAATTCAGGGCACTGCCGAACACCGCCCGTTCAACCGCGCCGAGTTGAACGCGCTGCTTGACCTGGCGGAAAAGGGCAACAAGGAACTGCAGGCCGCACAGCAGTCCGCGCTCGCACAGGACTGAAGGCTGCAAGTCGGACGTAAGCCGACCGCAGGCTGGCCTCGCAAACCAATCGTAGGTTAGGCAAGTCAGGGCACGTCAAACGCACGTCAGGCAAGCCGACATCAACGAAGCAACGAACAGCAACGAAAGGAATCGGAACGTGAGAATTATCGTCGCAACGCATAACGAGGGCAAACTCGTTGAAATCAACCGCATTCTGGAAGATTGCCTGGGTGCGGACGCGGATCAGGTGGAGCTGGTGTCGGCCGGTTCGCTGAATCTGCCGGATCCGGTGGAAGATGGCGTGACCTTCCAAGAGAACGCACTGCTCAAGGCCCGTGATGTGGCCGCACGTACGGGCTGCCCGGCAGTCGCCGACGATTCCGGTCTGATTGTGGACGTGATGGGCAATGCCCCCGGCATTCTTTCCGCACGTTGGGCGGGCAAGCATGGCGATGACAAAGCCAACAACGCGCTGCTGCTCGCGCAGATCGCCGACATTCCGGATGCCAAGCGTACCGCGCGTTTCCGTTGCGCGGCCGCGCTGGTGGTGCCGCAAACCGAAGCAGGCGCAGGCGCCGATGGTCGTTATGCGATCGCTCAGGAAATCGTGGAAACCGGCGAAATGCCGGGCGTGCTGTTGCATGAGCCTCATGGCGAGCATGGATTCGGCTACGACCCGCTGTTCGTGCCCGACGATCAGCCGGCGCGTGCCGTCGAAGCCGGCGAGAAGCTCACGTCCGCGCAGATGGAACCGGCCGAAAAGAACGCCATCTCCCATCGCGGCAAGGCGTTGCGCGCCCTGCTGCCATCCGTGGCCACTCTGCTGAAGTAGGGTTGAAACGAGTCGCAGCAGTCTCTATTAGACGTTCTGCTAGGTGTTCTAAAGGTGTGGAACTGTAGTTTGCGGTTCCACACCTTTTATTTTCCGCTTTTTCGCCAACTGGGCGTCACCGCCCTTCGCCAACCAGTCTTCACTGATCTTCGTCAGTCCACCGAACTTCACTGATCGTCGGCGCGAAAATCCTTGCCATCATAATTCGCCCAATCCGGGTATGGCGCCCCCGTTTCGATGCTGTGCTGAATATCGCGATACAAGTGCAGTTTGCGCAACACATGCATGTACGCCTCTTCCAGCGCGGCCCGCTGTTTCAAAATCGCTTGATGCCGCGATTCCAACAATTCCAGCATGTCCGCAATGTGCGCACGCTCGTCTTTTTCGTATGCGAAGAAGCGTTTGAGTTCATCGATGCTCATGCCCGCATGTTTGAAGCAGGCGATCGCCTCGAGCCGCCCGATATGCGAGTCGGTGTACACGCGTCGCCCCGCATCGTCGCGCTCCACGTCGCACAGCAGCCCCTGATCCTCGTAATAGCGCAAGGTTGACGTCTGCACATGGAATCGTTGCGCGACTTCACGAATCGTATATGTTGCCATTCCCCTTCTCATTTCTACGATTTTCTAGGTTTTTCTAGCGATTTTGCGATTCCTTGCGATTGTCAATCATCGGAAAACACACTATCGACGATACTTGCATTCAAGTTTACTTGAAGTGCGACGATAGTATCGTCGACAAACTTACGACATGCGCCAACTCAAGCAACACAGCGCACAGCGGAATACGCAGAGTTTTCAAGGAGGAACCATGCTTGAACCGACCACCGTCTACACGCCGTCACCCGCTCGATACGATTCCATGACCTACAATCATGTGGGCGAGAGCGGCCTGAAACTTCCAGCGGTTTCGCTCGGCTTTTGGCATAATTTCGGCGATATCACGCCGTACGCCACTATGCGTGACATCGTGTTCACCGCATTCGACAACGGCATCACACATTTCGATCTCGCCAACAATTACGGTCCCGAGCCGGGCAGTGCGGAAAAGAACTGCGGCCGTCTGCTGCGCGAATATTTCCATCATCATCGCGACGAACTGATCATCAGCACCAAAGCCGGCTACGAAATGTGGCTCGGCCCCTACGGTGATCTCGGCAGCCGCAAATATCTACTCGCCTCGCTCGACCAAAGCCTCGAACGCCTCGGTCTCGACTATGTCGACATTTTCTACCATCACCACATGGATTCCTCCACGCCGCTCGAAGAAACCATGGGCGCGTTGGCAACCGCCGTGCAAAGCGGCAAGGCACTCTACGTGGGCCTGAGCAATTACGATGGTCCGACGCTGGAAAAGGCCACCGCGATCCTCGATGAGCTGCATGTGCCGTTCATCATCAACCAGAACCGTTACAGCATTTTCGACCGCACCGTGGAACGCAACGGTTGAAGAAACCGCCAAAAAAGCTTGGCAAAGGTCTTATCACGTTCTCGCCGCTCGAACAGGGTCTGCTCACGAACCGCTATCTCAACGGCGTGCCCGCAGACAGCCGCATCGCGCACGACGGTCGATTCCTGCAGGAAAGCGCGTTGACGCCGGAACGCCTGCAGCAGATCCGCGACCTGAACGATCTTGCCGCCGAACGCGGGCAGACGCTTGCCGAAATGGCGCTCGCCTGGCTGCTGCACGACGGTTACGTGACCTCCGTGCTTGTCGGCGCTTCCCGCCCGCAGCAGCTGCTCGACAATATCGGCGCGTTGAAGAACACCACGTTCAGCGATGAGGAATTGCGTCGCATCGACGAAATTTCGTTGCGCTAAACGCGGATCTTTCAAAACGGCAAGCTGACAATAAAACGCGACAGCAATAAAAATCTGCCGAGACAATCTCAATCATCGAAAAATAATTTCGATATAGAGACCATCTCGGCAGATTTTTTATATGTAATCATGTTCGGCAATCTTCAGAAATTTCAACGAAATTCCAAGATCACCATACGATGAAAGAGATAAAAAACGATTAGAAATTGGAATTCATCATTTCGTCGTAGATACGCTTGCAATCCGGACATACCGGGAACTGCGAAGGATCACGCTTCGGCACCCACACCTTGCCGCACAACGCCACCACCGGGCGTCCGGTGCGACGGGACTCGGCAATGCGATCGCGCGACACATAATGCGCGAAACGATCCGCATCGCCGTTGCCGCCATCATCCAGCTTCGTCTCCTCTTCGGGGCGTTCCAACACCGCAGTGCCGGTACCCGCGTCGGGATTGGAAAGCGGCGAGACCGGGTCGGCCTCGTCAATGAAGCCGTCGCGATCATCGAATATCGAACATGCCATAATCAACTCCTCAAATACGCCGCAACCGCGGCACCACTGCCTCCATCATAGCCATGAAAACCCACATATTCGCCGACACTTCGCGTAATTTCACGCAATCGCGGTACGCTTGAAGCTATGACAATTGCAGTTTGCCCCGGGTCGTACGACCCAGTGACCGCCGGACATTTGGACGTCATCGAACGTTGCGCGCGTTTTTTCGATGAAGTGCATGTCGTAGTGGCGGTGAACGCGGCGAAAACACCGATGTTTTCCGAAGAGACCCGCGTTGAGATTATCCGTAAGGCGCTTGAAGAGCGGAATTGCCGCAATATTAAGGTTGCTTCAACAACCGGACTGATTACCGACTATTGCAAGAAGGTCGGTGCGACGGTTATCGTGAAGGGGCTTCGGCAGAATGGCGATTATGAAGCCGAGTTGGGTATGGCGCTGGTCAATCGCAAGCTTGCCGACGTGGAAACGCTGTTTTTGCCGGCGGCGCCCGATTTGGAACATATCTCCAGTTCGATCGTGAAAGATGTGGCACGTCACGGCGGCGATGTGACCGGCATGGTGCCCGATTGCGTGATTCCGCTACTCGGAGAAGCGCTCAATAATGAAAAGAGGGCATGATGGGTGAAGAAACGAATGCGTACGATCCGGCCGGCAGCCAGTTTGACGACGACGTGACCGCCGAACGCCCGACCGATCGGGCGGCCCAATCCGGTCAGAAGGCACAAGCCACGGCACGCGCCGCCGAGCCGGTCAAACCGTTGATTTCCATGTCTGATCTGCCGGATTTACGCAACACGTTCAATCCCAACGCGCCGCTGGACGATTCCAACGATTTGAGCCGCGACGAATTCACCACCGTGTACGACATTATCGACAAACTCGAATCGGCATTGGACGAAGCGAAACCGATACTGTTCTTCCCCGGCAGCGTGCGCGTCGACCGCGACGAATTCACCGAACAGCTCGACCAGTTGAAGAAAATGATGCCGGTGCAGCTGGAACGCGCCTCGGCGTTGATGCGTGAGTCGGAACGACGTTTGGAAAGCGCGCAAACGCAAGCCAACGCCATCGTCGCTTCGGCGCAATCGCGTGCGGCAGACACGATACGTGAGGCCAACGAGCAGGCGCAATTCCTCGCCGGGCAGGAAAACGTGACCGAACTGGCTCGGCAGAAGGCGCGTGCTATTCTCGACCAAGCGCAAGCCAGGGCCGACCATCTCACGCAGGGAGCTGACAAATACTGCACCACGGTGATGGAAACGCTGCAACAGCAGCTCGGCAAGCTTGGCAACGACGTGCAGGCGGGATTGAACGTACTGTATGATCGCCAGCGCGAAGCGAGCACGCATGTGCCGCATCTTGACGCAAACGACTATCCGGAAAGCTGAATGGAAGGCTGAACATGGCACGTATCGAAGATTCCCCGTGGGCGATTTCCGTGGCGCAAGTCGCCTCACGAGCCGGGCAAAGCAAGGAGATCGACGCAACGTTCCCCGCACCGAGCGGCATCGGCGATGAGATCGTCGGCGTTGAGGAGGGTGCGGATGTGACCGTTGTCGGCTCGTTCGACTCCATTGTCGACGGCCTGATTTTCAACGCCCGCATCAGTGCCCCCGTGCACGCCGAATGCACCCGCTGTCTGAAACCGATCAAGCGCGATTGGACGGTGAACGTCACTTCGTTCTTCCCATATGAAGACAAGTCCGCAAGCGTTGCGTCCGGCAAGGGCGGCAAAAACGGCAAGGGCGGCGTCAAGGAAGAGGAAGTCGACATTATCGCCGGCGAAGACGAGTCGGAGGATTCGTATCCGTTGCTTGAAGGCGGATCCTGGGCCGATATTGAGACGCTTCTGCGCGACACGTTGGTCGAGGAACTGCCGTTGCAGCCGCTGTGCAAGCCTGATTGCTTGGGATTGTGCTCTCAGTGCGGCGCCGATCTGAACGAGGATCCGGACCATCATCACGATGTGACCGATATTCGTTTCGCCGCTTTGGAAGGCTTGAAGGCCCGGCTGGAAGGCAACGAGTAAGGTCCATCCGGGTGCTGGCAGGGCTGATTTTGCTCGGTTTTTGCAATTTGTACGGAGCACAAGTTAAGATACTGAACGCTTAAGCTCAATCGTTCGAACGAAACAGAGGAAACACAATGGCACTGCCTAAGTACAAGACCTCGCGCGCGAATACTCATTCTCGCCGCGCAAACTGGAAGGCCAAGGCCGCCCAGACCGTTACCTGCCCGAACTGTGGCGCTCCGGCGCTGCCGCACATGGCCTGCCCGAGCTGCGGCGCCTACCGCGGCCGCGTGTACCGCGAGGCTGTCCGCTCCATCCACACCAAGTGAGTGGCTGCCGAGTAACGGCATGAAGCATTGAAACCCTGCCATCGACGGGTGGCAGGGTTTTGTATATTTCAGGCTGCGCACTTGGCCATATGCATTCGCATGCACCCGACCATCTCACCTCGCATCCGCCAAGTATCGCATCCACCTAGCATCCGCGCATTTCCCTGCATTTCCGCCTCGACATGGGTGGAGAGTAGACTGAACGGGATCGTTGTTTGCATAGCAATCGGCCAGATTCGCTGGCTTGTTGCCACGTACGCAACGTCCCGAACAGCGCGGCGAGCTTCGCCGTCGCATACCCACTACGAAACCGAGGACGATTATGACCCAGAACAACGCCGACGCATCCGCCGTTTCCGAAGGCGAGATGACCGCCAACGCACTGCTTGAAGCGCTCGGCACCACGCTCGAACCCGACCTGCTGGTCGAAGCGCTCACCCACCGCTCCTTCTCGCACGAGAATCCGGGCGCAAAAAACTACGAACGTTTGGAATTCCTTGGCGACGCCGTGCTTGAGCTCGTCTCCACGGAAACCCTGTACAAGGCACACCCCGACATGAACGAGGGGCAGCTTGCGAAAATGCGCGCGAAAGCCGTTTCCGAGGAATCCTTGAGCAAATCGCTCGCGAAAAGCTCAATGCAGGCCCGTACATTCTGCTCGGTCATGGCGAAAGCGATCAGGGCGGCGCTGATAAAGCTCGATTCTGTGCGATATCGTCGAATCGTTGATCGGTGCGACGTTCATTCAGCATGGCATTGACGAGGCACGTCGCGTTGTGCATCATCTTGTTGACGAAACGCTTGCGGAAGTCGCGACGGAAGGCCCAGCCCTCGATTGGAAAACCTCGCTTACCGTCAAAGCGCATGGCATGGGCTTCGGCGAACCGCGCTACCAGATGTCGGTTTCCGGTCCGGAATATGCGCAAGTGTTCACTGCGAACGTCATGCTGGGCGAAAGCGACGAAATCATCAGCACCGGCACAGGCACCAGCAAACGCAAGGCGCAACTCGCCGCAGCCGAAGAAGGTTGGAAGGCACTGGACAATCGCAAGCCTGAAGCACAAAACGTCCGTAAGCATCGCAAACATCATCACAAGCACAACGGCAACGAAAGTAACGGCAGCAACGGCGAAAACACCAGTAAGTAGTCGCAGGTAGATAAAAAGCAGCTACGAATCCGCCCTCTCATACCGCCGCGGAACGCAATACGCCAGAATATGGCACGAATCCGGCATATTCTCCTGTCAGCCGATAGCATAGACTGATTACTAGCGAAGGATTGCGATTCGCAAGTCGCCACAAGCGATTGCGCCGCTTTCCGATGATGGGGTTCGGCTGATTGCGTGCACCGAAACGCGGCAGCATACCCCTGTAAGAAAGTTCCACGAGCGAATATGAGAGGGAACATGGTGTTACCTACGCCCCTGCAGGCATTCAGCGGCATGCCCAAGGCAGCCGCAACCACTGAAAAGCAGACCATTGTTGACGGCGAGAAGATGACCGGCGCCGAAGCGCTGGTACGTTCGCTGGAAGATCTGGGCGTCAAGGATGTTTTCGGCGTTCCAGGCGGCGCGATTCTGCCGGTATACGATGCAATCAATGATGAAACCAGCTTCCGTTTTGTGCTGATGCGCCACGAACAGGCCGCAGGTCATGCGGCTGAAGGCTATGCCGTATCGACCGGTCAGGTCGGCGTGTGCATCGTCACGTCCGGCCCGGGCGCACGAACATGATCACCCCGATCGCCGACGCGAACATGGATTCCGTGCCGATGGTGGTCATCACCGGCCAGGTCGGCGTGAACGCCATTGGCACCGACGCCTTCCAGGAAGCCGATATCGTCGGCGCAACCTACCCGGTGGTCAAGCACTCCTATCTGGTCACGCGTGCGCAGGACATTCCGCGTGTGCTGGCTGAAGCGCACTATGTGGCACGTTCCGGCCGCCCTGGTCCGGTGGTGGTCGACGTCACCAAAACCGCGCAGACCGGCGATATGTACTATTCGTGGCCGCAGCGCATGATTCTGCCCGGCTACAATCCCACCACGAAGGCGCACGGCCGTGTGCTTTCCGACGCTGCGAAGCTGTTCGAGCAGTCGTACCGTCCGGTGCTGTATGTGGGCGGCGGCGCGGCACGTTCCGATGCCGGCAAGCTCGTGCAGGAGCTGGCGGAAGTCACGAACGCTCCGATCGTCACCACGCTGCCCGCACGCGGTGTTGTGCCTGATTCCGATCCGAAGGTGCTTGGCATGCTTGGCATGCATGGCACGATTGCCGCTACCGGTGCCGTGCAGCGTTGCGATCTGCTTGTTGCGATCGGCGCTCGTTTCGACGATCGTGTAACCGGCAAGCTTGACGCTTTCGCTCCGGGTGCACGTGTGATTCACATTGATATCGATCCGGCGGAAATCGGCAAGAACCGTCAGCCGGATGTGCCGATCGTTGGCGATGTGGCAACCGTGCTGAAGGATCTCATTCCGGAAATCAAGCGCGAGCAGGCCGTGCATGGCAAGCCTGACACTTCGCATTGGTGGGAGATCATCAACGATTGGCGTGAAAAGTACCCGATCAAGTGGGATGAGCCGACCGATGGTTCGCTCGCTCCGCAGTGGGTCATCAAGCAGCTTTCCGACCTGGCTGATTCTGACACGATTTGGGTTACCGGTGTGGGCCAGCATCAGATGTGGGCCACGCAGCTCATCGATTTCGAGAAGCCGCATTCTTGGCTGAGCTCCGGCGGCCTTGGCACCATGGGTTACGGACTGCCGGCCGCCATCGGCGCTCGTGTCGGTTCCGAACGTTTCCATGAGGGCGAGAAGCCGGTGTGGCTGATTGACGGCGACGGTTCCTTCCAGATGACGTCTGAAGAGCTGGCGACCGCGTTCCACGATCACACGCCAGTCAAGATCGCGCTGCTGAACAATTCCGTGTATGGCATGGTTCGTCAGTGGCAGACCCTGTTCTACGGCGAGCATTATTCCGCCACCAATCTGATGGATGGAGAGAATACGCCGGAAATCGTGGATGTTCCTGATTTCGTGAAGCTTGCCGAAGCGTACGGTTGCATCGGCATGCGTGCGTTCACGGAAGAAGAAGCCATTGAGGCGATCAAGAAGGCCAACGAAATCAACGATCGCCCGGTGCTTATCGACTTCCGCGTGTGGAAGGACGCTATGGTGTGGCCGATGGTCGCAGCTGGCGATTCCAACGACAATGTCACCTATATGCCCGGAATCAAGCCGCTGCAGCGCCCGAAGGCCGCTGCCGACAACGAGTAAACGAGTAAGTAGTAAGGAAGGGTCTACCAATGTATCCTGCATCTCAGCCGGGTTCCAAGCGCCATACGCTTTCCGTGCTCGTAGAGAACCGTCCGGGCGTGCTGGCACGTATTGCCGGCCTGTTCGCCCGTCGTGCGTTCAACATCAACTCGCTGTCCGTCTCCCCCACCGAGCGTCCTGACATTTCGCGTGTCACGGTGACCGCCGATGTGGATGAGGTGCCGCTCGAGCAGATCATCAAGCAGCTCAACAAGCTGCTGCATGTGTTGAAAATCGTGGATTTGGATCCGAACACCACTGTGGAGCGCGAACTGGTGCTTATCAAGGTAACTGCCGACGAATCCAACCGTTCCGACGTGCTTGAGATCGTGCGTCTGTTCCGCGTGCGCGTGGTCGATGTGAATCCGGAATCGCTGACCATCGAAGCCACCGGTGCCGAAGGCAAGATTGATGCGCTGCTGGGGCTTTTGGAGCATTACGGCATTATCGAGCTGGTTCGTTCCGGCGCGGTCGCAGTGACGCGCGGTCCGAAGGCCTTGAGCGAAAAGGTGCTCGGCTCCGAAATCACCGGTCGCTGATCCAATCAGCCTAATCCCAAACCTACAGGGCTTTCCCGTTTCAACGCGGGAAAGCCCTTTTTGTTGTCAGATCTGCGATATTCAGAAAATATCTGATCATTGGAGTCATGCCAGCTGCAGTAGCATCTTTTGCGCAAAACAACAGTCTCATAGACGTTCGCCAGGCGCAAGAAGATATCAAACAAGGTTCATCGAGCGCTTAATAATGTGTTGGCAGAGGAAAGTTATCACCTTCACCAAGGATTAGTTTTCGGCCCCGGCAACATCGAAACCAACCACAATATTACCTACTACCCCATCTACCTACTGAGCCAGTTTTGCAACAACTAGCCCAGTAGCATTCATTGTGATGTCACAAACTATGATGATGGCAGGACGACAGGGAGCATTATGACTGAAATTATTCATGATGGGGTTCCTTTACTTCATATACGGAAACAACAAGATCCGTATTGCCGATATTGATAATGGACAATGAGGTGGCATCTGGGAAATTCTTCGCCGGGAGAGAGATCGTTTCTATTCCGTTAGATGTACAGGCCTCCCTAGTGGTTAGGGTGTGTGGCTGTCCATCTTTGTAGAGAACAAACGAATAAGGAGCCTGCTCCTTCTGCTTACACATGGAGATGACATAATACATATTGCTGTCATCAACTGTTTTTGTAAATGAAATAGCATCATCGCCATGTACGGATTTCGCACCCAACTTGTTTACTAGAACCAGTTTGCCCGAGCTATTGAGATCATCGACGGCGACACGATCCAGAGCGTCCACAGTAAATGCTTTATATGCCTGTTTTGCGGCATCATCATGCTCGCTGCCGCTCTGTACGGAGCCATCACCGAAACTTTCATGTGCAGCTTTCGTGCAGCCAACGCATGACCACAACAACAAGCTGGACAACAAGCAACAGGCGCTTCTTCGCATCACTTGATTCATAAGGCACCTCCATTGGTCTCTCCGACAAGAACAGCTAAGGTTTCCTGCAATAACAAGAATATGACATTGGCACATGGAATGCCACGCATCGCTGTCGCACGAATGGCCAACATTCACCGGAAACGCTGGAGGAGCTGCGCCGCCGCCACAACATGCACACCCTGTCCGGTAATTGACGCGGGCGATACGAATGCTACTCGAGCTGTTCGGAGAGTTCCATCCATTCGAGTTCAAGTTCTTCGGACTCGTCGGTGACGGCTTGAAGCTGGTCGTTGAGCTTGCCTAGGCCCTCGTAGTCGCTGGGGTCGTGCGCGGCCATTTGCTGCTCAAGATCGGCTTTCTGCTCTTCGAGTTTGGCGAGTTTGCGCTCGATTGCCGATACGCGCTTGGAGGCTTCGTGAAAGGCCTTGCCGGAAAGTTTCGGCGTAGAAGGCGCGGAAGATGCGGTTTCAGCAGTCGCAGACCCACTTGCGGAGTTGCCTGCGGTGCCTTCGGTCGTGGAACCGGCAGTCCCAGCGGAACCGCCCCTCTTGCCTTTGCCGGCACCTGCCTTTTCGTCCGCAAACGGATTCTTGCCGTTCTTGATGGCCTCAGTCATGTCCAGATAATCCTGCACGCCACCGGGCAGGTGGCGCACCTTGCCGCCGATCAGCGCGAACTGCTGATCGGTGACGCGTTCGAGCAGATACCGGTCATGGGAGACGACGATCAGAGTTCCCGGCCAAGTGTCGAGCAGATCCTCCATCACGGCGAGCATGTCGGTGTCGAGATCATTGCCGGGCTCATCCATGATGAGCACGTTCGGCTCGTCCAGTAGGATCAGCAGCAACTGCATACGACGCTTCTGACCACCCGATAGGTCCTTGATCGGCGTCATCAGCTGCGCCGACTCGAATCCGAGACGCTCCATCATCTGCCCCGGCGTGGTTTCCTTGCCGTCCACGATATAGCTCGGCTTGTAACGGCTCAGCACTTCCTTGATCTTGTATTTACCGAGCTTCTCCAATTCGTCGAGACGCTGTGAAAGCACCGCGAATTTCACGGTTTTGCCGATATTCACATGACCTACAGTGGGGGTGATCGTGCCGTCAAGAATCTTCAATAACGTCGATTTTCCGGCACCGTTCGCGCCGACGATGCCGAAACGATCGCCCGGCCCAATCAGCCATGTCACGTCGTCAAGAATCTTACGACCGGTAACAGTAATTTTTTGCGCTGCAGAAGTAATTTCTTCTGCAGAATCATCAGTATTATTTTCTTGCGATCCTGAATTCTTGCGATTCTTTCGCAGCTGCAGCAACTTGCGCCGCTGCAACACCGGCATCCACCAATCGCGGATCAGTCAGATCGTCGACGGCAACTTCCACGGAACCATGCACTTGCGGCTCGGCATACATGGCCGGCACCACATCGACGCGCGATGCCGACGCTTCCATGTCGGCAACGTCAGGATCGATATCGGCCTCGCCTTGCACATGTTCGAAAATCTGCGTCACGTCGATCAGGTCAACCACCTGCTTGCCCAAGCGGGATGTGGCCATTTGCTTCAATTCCAGCGTATTGCGCACCGGAGGCACGTCGGCGATGAGCTCACGCGCGGCCTTCACATGGAATTTCTGCTTGGTGGAACGGGCGCGGGCACCGCGGGTAAGCCAGGCAAGTTCCTTACGAGCCAGATTGCGACGCTTCGTTTCGCGTACGTCGGCTTGGCGATCGCGTTCCACGCGCTGCAGCATGTATGCGGAATAGCCGCCTTCAAACGGCTCGATTTCGCCGTCATGCACCTCCCACATGGATTCGCACACTTCGTCGAGGAACCAACGGTCGTGGGTGACGAGCAGCAGGGCGCCGGATCCGGCCGGCCAACGATTCTTTAAATGTTCCGCCAGCCAGTGAATGGTCACCACATCCAAATGGTTCGTGGGCTCGTCGAGAGCGAGAATATCCCAATCCTTGAGCAACAGGCGTGCCAAATCGGCGCGGCGACGCTGACCGCCGGAAAGCGAACCGATTTTCGCTTCCAAGCTAATGCCGCCAAGCAATGCTTCGACGATTTCGCGCGACTTGGTTTCCGCAGCCCATTCGTAGTCTTCACGGCCTTCGAGCGCAGCTTCGCGCACGGTGGCGTTGTCGTCGAGCGGGTCACGCTGGTCGAGCATGCCGAACGTGAGGCCGCCGCGCATGGTCACGCGGCCGGAATCCGGCTCCTGCGTGCCTCTGAACAAATGCAGCAACGTGGACTTGCCGTCGCCGTTCTTACCGACGATGCCGATGCGGTCGCCTTCAAAAACACCCTGCGTTACATCATTGAAAATATTCTTGGTCGCAAAAGCAAGCGAAACGTGTTCAAGTCCCAAATCATAAGTCGGCATAAGTCACCAATGTAGCGGGAACATCTCCCAAATCTGCAGGCAATGCCGCAACTTGCGAATCGCCACCAGCGCTACGCAGCAATCGGAACCGCACGCAACTCGGCAATCAGCCTTGCTGTGCCTGAAGCAAACTCTGCTCATACGAATTACAACGAGCGGCAAAACTCGAAAACACCTGATCCGCGAGCGGCTGCAATTGCGGATTATATTCGGCGAACGCCTCGCGCAACTGCGATTTCGATCCGCCGGCAGCCTTGAGATCCTTGACCATGCTTGACTCGTCAAGCCACTCCTCCAACAGAGTAGGGGTAACCTCCAAGTGGAACTGCATGCCCAGAGCGGAACCAAAACGGAACGCCTGCACCTTGGTCTTCGCGGATCGTGCCAATGGCTGCGCGCCCTCCGGCAACGACACCACGTCGTTATGCCAGTGCAGCACATCCACGGTTTTGTTCCACATCGAGAAATAATCATGCTTGTCGATGCATTTAATCGGCGCGAAGCCGATTTCCGGAGCATCTCCCGACTTCAGCTTCGCCCCCAGCGCGGTGGCGATGATCTGATGTCCCAGGCACACGCCCAACACCGGCTTGCCAACGCTGACCGCAGCCCGCGCAAGCTTGGCCTCGGCCTTTAATCCCGGATACTTGTCGTAGTCGAGCGCACCCATCGGGCCGCCCATAATCACCACGCCGGAAACCTCGCCAAAATCAGGCAAATCCGGTTTCTTCTGCTTGGCAACATTGATGATTTGATACTGCAGTCCCAAATCATCCAAACTGTCTAAAATGCGTCCCGGTCTCTCCCACGGAACGTGTTGCAAAATCAGCACCTGCGATTGCGTCATACATTCTATTGTTGCATCACCTCCGTAAACGATGTTCACAAATCCAACAAAAACCGTTTTGCCGTTCATTTTCATCTCGCATGCATGTCCGATTCTGGCAATACTCTCGTGGTTATGACGAACACGCAAGAACCGCAGAATATCAACATTTCTAGCGTCGCAACCGCAGTTGACGCAGTGGCGAGCGCCGCTGCCGATCTGAAGCTGTATGACACCGCATCGCACGCCGTGTCGAATTTCACGCCGATCAAGCCTGGTCAGGTCGGCATGTACGTGTGTGGCGCCACCGTGCAGAGCTCGCCGCATATCGGCCATATTCGTGCGGCTGTCGCGTTTGACGTGGTGCGTCGCTGGTTCGAGCGTTTGGGCTACAAGGTCACGTTCGTGCGCAATGTCACCGATATCGACGACAAGATTCTCGATAAGGCTGCGGCCGCCGGTCAGCAGTGGTGGGAGCGCGCGTACATTTACGAGCGTGAATTCACTGAGGCTTACAACACGTTGGGTGTTGAGCCGCCTACGTATGAGCCGCGTGCGACCGGCCACATGATCGACATGATCGATCTGATCAAGCAGATCATCGACAACGGTCACGGCTACGTGGTGACTGACGAGAACGGCAATCCGACCGGCAACGTGTATTTCGACGTGGCAAGTTGGCCTCATTATGGCGAGTTGACGCATCAGAAGCAGACCGCTGTGGCCGATGCCGCTTCCGAAGTGGCCGATGCCATGGGTCCGTCGGTCGACAATACGGGCAACGACAAATACAATCCGGTTGATCCTGCGGACATGTCGGAAGACAAGCATGATCCGCGTGATTTCGCATTGTGGAAGGCTCCGAAGGATTCCGATCCGCTTGACGCGCGTTGGAATACTCCGTTCGGCACAGGTCGCCCGGGTTGGCATATTGAATGCTCGGCGATGAGCCACCGCTATTTGAAGGATATGTTCGACATTCATGGCGGCGGGCTGGACTTGCGTTTCCCGCACCATGAGAACGAAATGGCGCAGACTCGTGCCGCCGGTTACGATTCGGCGGCTCGTTGGATGCATTCCGCATGGGTTACCGCCAAGGGTGAGAAGATGTCGAAGTCGCTGGGCAACGGCTTGTCCGTGCCGGCGGTTTTGGCGGAAAATTCCGCTTGGGTGGTGCGTTACGCGCTTGGTTCCGTGCAGTATCGTTCCATGTTGGAATGGTCGGATCAGACGTTGACCGAGGCTCAGTCCGCGTACGATCGTGTGTCGAATTTCATCGAACGTGCCGGTGCCGCCGTTGGCGGGCAGCCGTCCCGTGAGGAGATCGTTTCGGTTTCCGCCGATGAGCTGCCGACTGATTTCGTTGCCGCAATGAATGACGATATTAATGTTTCCGGCGCCTCCGCTGCGATTTTCACGGCGATTCGTTCTGGCAACACGTTGCTTTCGAAGCTTGCCGATCGTGTTGATTCGGATGTTGCGAAGGATGAAGTTCGCGCTGTTTTGGTGAATGTGCGTGCGATGCTCGATACGCTTGGTTTGGATCCGCTGGCGGAGCCGTGGGTAAGCGAAGGTGCGGCCGGCGCCGCCGGAGCCGGTGCCGATTCCGCTGAGCATACTGCGCTTGACCGTTTGGTTTCCGAACAGTTGGAGGAGCGTGCCGAAGCCCGCAAGGCCAAGGATTTCGCCCGCGCCGACGCCATTCGTGATGCCTTGGGCGCAGCCGGAATCGCCATCGAAGACACTCCCCAGGGTCCCACCTGGACCCTCAAATAATCCGCAGCGCTCTTAATAAGCAATAATCCCGTCTTCTCCTATTGGAAGAGACGGGATTGTCATTTCTCATGCAAATAGCATCAAGCATCTCACCGAATATCAACCGAACATCATCAACACCATTAATTGGAATGCGAAATTTCCCGCGGGACGGCTAGACTGAGGGACATTATGGCAGCATTTAGTTCTTTGACAGATAGGCTCTCGAATGCGTTCAAGCATCTGAAGAGCAAAGGCAAGCTTTCCGAGGCTGATATCGATGGTACGATCCGCGAAATCCGCCGCGCGCTGCTCGACGCCGACGTGGCGCTCGACGTGGTGCGTTCCTTCACCGGCCGAATCCGCGAGCGTGCGCTCGGCACCGAGGTTTCCCAGGCGCTGAATCCGGCCCAGCAGGTCGTGAAGATCGTCAACGAAGAGTTGACGGCCGTGCTTGGCGCTGGCGTTGACCGACCGCTGAATTTTGCGAAGAATCCGCCGACCGTCATCATGCTCGCCGGTCTTCAGGGTGCTGGTAAAACCACCCTCGCAGGCAAACTCGGCTACTGGCTGAAGGATTCCGGCCACACTCCGCTGTTGGTCGCGGCCGATTTGCAGCGTCCGAACGCAGTGACGCAGCTGCAGGTGGTTGGCGAACGTGCAGGCGTGCCCGTGTACGCTCCGGAAAAGGGCGTGCAGTCCGACGGTGGCGAAGCCGTTGCTTCCCCGGGTCTGACCACCGGCGATCCGGTGAAGGTGGCGCGTGACGCTGTTGCGCTGGCCAAGCAGAAGCTGTACGACACGGTCATCATCGATACCGCAGGCCGTCTCGGCGTTGACGAAGAGCTGATGAAGCAGGCTCGCGATATTCGCGACGCCGTGCAGCCGAACGAAATCCTGTTCGTAATCGACGCGATGATCGGTCAGGATGCCGTGCAGACGGCGAAGGCGTTCGATGAGGGCGTGGACTTCACCGGCGTGGTGCTTTCGAAGCTTGATGGCGACGCCCGTGGCGGTGCCGCGCTTTCGGTCGCCTCCGTTACCGGCAAGCCGATTCTGTTCGCTTCCACTGGCGAAGGTCTGAAGGATTTCGAGGTTTTCCACCCGGATCGTATGGCTTCCCGCATTCTCGATATGGGCGATATTCTTACCCTGATCGAGCAGGCGCAGAAGCAGTTCGATGAGGAAGAGGCTCGTAAGGCCGCCATCAAGATTTCCGATGGTTCCTTTGGTTTGGATGATTTCCTCGATCAGCTGCAGCAGGTGCGCAAGCTTGGTCCGATGAAGAATCTGCTTGGCATGATTCCGGGTATGGCCGCGCATCGTAAAGAACTTGAGCAGTTCGACGAGAGGGAAATCGATCGTACTGAAGCCATTATTCGTTCGATGACTCCTGCGGAACGTCGTGATCCTTCGATTATTGACGGTTCTCGTCGAGCTCGTATCGCTTACGGTTCCGGCGTGACCGTTTCGCAGGTGAACGCGCTGTTGCAGCGTTTCGAGCAGGCCGCGAAGATGATGAAGCGTATGAGCAACAAGGCCGGCGCTGGCATGCCTGGCTTTGGCGGCCCTGCCATGGGCGGGGGCAAAGGCAAGGGTAAAGGCAAGAAGGGCAAGAAGAAGGGCGGTAAGTCCGGCAATCCGATGAAGCGCGAGGCTGAAGAGAAGGCATTGCGCGACAAGCTTGCCGGCAAGAACTCCGACGGTAAGTCTTCCGGCGGTTCCGCTTTTGCCAAGAAGCCGCAGAATCCTGCACTTCCCGCCGGATTGCAAGACTTGATGGGCGATGCCGGTGAGCTGCCACCGAATTTTGGCGGCGGACTGTCCGGCTTGCTGCACTAAAGCAAGCGACGCGAAAACGGTAACGTATAAAAAGGGGATGTGATTCAAGACGAATCGCATCCCCTTTTTGCGTACTCCAATCAGCTGTTTTCAGCTGAATCGACTACCTTATAATCGCCATCAACTACTTCAACGTCAACGTGGCAGCAAGCGCAAGATGATCGCTACCTTCAACGCAGAACGAACTCACGTCGGAAGCGTCCAATCCCTTGGTGAAAAGCACATGGTCGAGAATGATGCGCGGCCACGGCAGCCATGATGGGAACGTGGCATGACGGCCCTTCGCCTCGCACAAGGCCGCATCCTTGAAGCCCGCATTCAGCAGCTTGCGGAAGCTTGGATGATCGGTACCGGAATTCAAATCACCCAACACAACGGTGATGTCGCCCTGCTTCTGAGTGGTCGCCAACTCCCCCAAACCGATGATGCCGGCGGACCATTCCCTGCATCCGCGCATCGGAGACTTCGGATGTGCCGAAACAAACGTGATGCCGCGCATCGAATCGATCGGGAAGCACACGCCCGGCACGTCGGCCGCGGGAATCACCGCAGTGACCGGAGACATGTCGCTTGGTTCAATACGAATCCACACACCGTTGAATCCGCCATTGTCCGTTCCCTTGCTCTCCCCCAACTGACGGTACGGAAGCAAATCAGACAATCCCGAAGCGTCCAATTGCGCAACCAGATCGTCCGTCAATTCCTGCAATGCAAGTACTGCAATATCATGTTTTTTGACCGCACTGACGATTGCCGCAGCGTTGGCGCGACCAAATCGGCAGTTCAGCGTCATCACACGGAAACGGCCATGTTTCGCGGATTCCGTAACAGCTTCATTGCCTGTTTCACGAGATGTTTCACGCTTTTCCGCAAGTTTTTCGGCAACCCTCTGCGCAGTATTGGGAGAATTAAGATTTTCCATCCAATATGCGATTTTGCGTAGCAGCGACGCAAGACAGACCACCGCAGCGACTCCCCCGAGAGCCGGCTCATGCAACGCGAAACCGGCGACGGCGATCGCAAGCGTCGGAATCCACAGCAACGGAATCAACGCAATCAAGTACGGCAGCGGCAAATGGCCATCCCAACCAGCCGGCATCTCGCCAAGCGCAATCCATACAACGCAAATAATCAACGCAATCCAAAGCGCGATAATCATTCAGGCAACTCCCCCTATGCAAACCGTTCACTCCGAACGGACATACGCAAACTCGGAACCTCCAAGTGTAGCCAGCCTGCCTGATTCCGACGATTCCGCCATGTAGACCCACGCAAACATCTCACGAATGCCAGCAAATGTCCGACTCTGCCGATTCGGTCATTCAAGGCATCACATTCGCCGCATAATTGACCGTTTCCGCAGAATCAGACAAACGACTTCCCGGTTTTGCACGGATTCGGAAAGTCGCATAGAGCGGGAAACATCCTAAGACCCATCCGTCCGTACCCCACGGTTATACTTGGTAAGTTATTCGCGCGCGCGAGGCCCTCTAACTATCGCGTGACGTGAGGAACATGTGGGTTTCGGATTCCGTGCCCCACACAGAAAACGAAACGCACACCCCTAGTTATACAAGGAGAGCCATTTTGGCAACCAAGATTCGTCTGAAGCGCATGGGTAAGAAGTTCTACGCGTTCTACCGCGTGGTGATCATGGATTCCCGTACCAAGCGTGATGGCCGCGCCATCGAAGAGATCGGTACCTACAATCCGAACACCCAGCCTTCGACCATCGTTATCGATTCCGAGCGCGCTCAGTACTGGCTCGGCGTTGGCGCTCAGCCGACCGAGCAGGTGCTGAACCTGCTGAAGATCACCGGTGACTGGCAGAAGTTCAAGGGCCTTGACGGTGCTGAAGGCACCCTGAAGACCGTTGAAGCTGGCCCGGATGCCGCCGCTCGCGTTGAGGCCGTTGAGGCTCAGGCTCAGAAGCTGAAGGCTGCAAAGTCCGAAGCTGACGCCAAGGCCAAGGCTGAAGCCGAATCCGCCGCTACCGAGGAAGCTCCGGCTGAAGAGCCGGCTGCGGAAGCTGAGTGATCATGCTCGCCCAGGCTGTGGAACATCTGATTAAGAACATCGTCGATTTTCCCGACGACGTATCGGTGAAGTCCCATGAGAACGCGCGTGGCGAACTCATTCGCGTGCGCGTCAACCCGGAAGACATCGGTCGCGTCATCGGACGCAGCGGACGCACGGCAAATGCGATTCGCGCCGTGGTGCAGGCACTGTCCGACCACAAGGTGCGCGTCGACATCATGGACGTGCGCAGGTGAGATCCTAGCGTGGTGCGTGATATGCATTCTGACGACCCTCAACAGCCCGAGCTGCTGAGGGTCTGTCGTATCGGGCGTGCGCAGGGGCTCAAAGGCGAAGTCACCGTGCAGATCTTTACGGACGAACCGGAATACCGGTTCGCTCCCGGTGCTGTGTTGTACACGAAAGACGGCGAAGAAGAGTATGTGGTGGAGAACTCCCGTACCTTCAAAAACCGTTGGATCATCAAGTTCGAAGGCATTGACAACCGCGACCAGTCCGAAGCAGCCAACGGCATTGTGCTGTATGGCGAGGCGGACGATCCGGAAGACATGCTTGAAGCCGACGAGTGGTATCCGAAAGACCTCATCGGTCTTGAGGCGCGACTGGCTGAAGACAATATGCTTGGTCTCGAACCGGGCGTGGTGGTCGGCAAAGTCGTTGACGTGATAGAAGTGGCCCAATGGCTGCTGAAGATTCGTCTCGCCAATCCGGTGAAGGATGCCGACGGCGTTGTGGTTGAGAACAGCGCGCTCGTGCCATTCGTGGACGAGCTCGTACCAGACATCGACCTCGAAGAGGGCTATCTGACCCTCGATCCGCCTGGAGGTCTTATTCCGGGACTGTGATCGTTTGCGATCCTGCGTAAGCATTCATGATTACGCGCTTTCGATCACATATCCATTCAAGTGGGCATTGGAATCCAGTGCCCACTTTTTATGTTTCCTGCCACTTGGCAGGCATCCCGGTATTCTGAACATTATGAAGATCGATATCGTGTCTGTTTTCCCGGAATATTTTGAAGTGCTGAACCTCAGTCTGCTCGGCAAAGCGCAGTCGAAAGGGCTTGTGGAGGTTACCGCGCACAATCTGCGCGACTGGACGCACGACGTACATCATTCCGTCGACGACACTCCTGTCGGCGGTGGCGCAGGCATGGTGATGAAGCCGGAAGTGTGGAGCGAATGCCTCGACGAGCTGCTGCAGCTTGAGCCTGCGGTAATCGAAAATACGGAAAATATTGAGGATTCTGCGGATTCCTTCGATACTGGCGATTCTTGCGATACTGCAGATTCCGACACTGCACAATCTTCCGCAGGTCCTGAGAATTCCGAAAAAACTGATATTGCACCATCTTCCGCAGGTCCTGTGCTGATTTTTCCGAATCCTTCCGCCCCGCTGTTCACACAACAGGATGCGACGGAACTGAGCCATGCCGATCATCTGCTGTTCGGCTGCGGCCGTTACGAAGGGTATGACGCGCGCATTCCGCAGTATTACCGCGCGCAAGGCATTGACGTGCGCGAATATTCGATCGGCGATTACGTGTTGAACGGCGGCGAGGTCGCAGTGTCGGTCATGTTGGAGGCGATCACGCGGCTGCTGCCCGGTTTTATGGGCAATGCCGCTTCGATTGTTGAGGAATCGTATACGGGCGATAACGCGCTGTTGGAGCACCGCCAGTACACGAAGCCCGCGGAATGGCGTGGCATCAAGGTTCCGGACGTGCTGCTTTCCGGCAATCATGCGAAAGTGGATCGTTTCCGCCGCGATGAGGCATTGGCCAAAACCGACGAGCTGCGTCCGGATCTAATTGAAGCGTTGGATTGCACCAAGCTCGACAAAGCCGATCGCAAGACCTTGATGGCGCTCGGTTGGGAGGTTTCCGCCGCCCATCCGCGCAAACGCTAGCTTTTAAACGCTTGTTTTTACGCGGAATAATCGCAAGTTTTTTCTTGCGATTATTGCTGACCGTTATCTGAGATTGGCTCGCTGGGTTCAATGTAGTAGACGGCGGTTTCGCCATAATCGCGCCGATCGGTGATTTCCCAGTTTTCTGGAGCCGTGGGCTCTTCGGAACGGGTGGATCGTTCCAGCATGATCACCGTGTTGCTGGAAGTCAGTTCACGGCTGGCAAGATCGGCGAGCAGCTGGTTGCATGCCTCGGTTTCGAACGCGTATGGCGGATCGATGAAGATCACGTCGAACGGGGCCACCGCGGAGGCGCAGGCCGCGTACTTTTCCGCGCGCGCCTTGATCACGCGCGCGCTCATGCCCAGCTCCCATGAACGGTTGTGTTTCAGTGCGGTCAGCGTCTGCGCGATCAATGCGGCCGCCGGAGCGGATGATTCCACCGCCACCAGCTCTCGTGCGCCACGGCTCAATGCTTCGATGCCCAAAGCGCCGGTTCCTGCAAACAAATCGAGCACGCGGGCATCGTCCAACACTCCCCATGAATCGAGATGCGAGAAAATCGCCTCTTTGGTGCGATCGGTGGTCGGTCGAGTGCCCGCTTTCGGCGTGGTCAATGCAACGCCTTTGAATCGTCCTGAAATTACGCGCATACGCACCACTCTAGCGTGCCAGGCGATTAATTAATCGCACCAAACTAATTACTGGTCAGGAACGTTTCATTGCCGCGCGTGAAATCAAGCACCGCCCCGGCCAACTGCACATGTTCGAGTAAATCAGGATCCTGAGCGACAAGCCTCGTAGCCTCAACCCGCGCATGCTCAATAATCTTCACATCCTTAACCACACGAAGCAGCTTCAAACCTGACTTTCCGCCAGATTGCGCGTCGCCGAGCACGTCGCCGGCGCCGCGGAATTCCAAATCGGCCTGCGCTATTTCGGCACCATCCAACGTGCCCTGAATCACGTCAAGACGGCGGGCGGCATCACTGTCCGCGGGCGCACGCGAAATCAGGAAAGCCCCCGAATCGGTGCCGCCTCGGCCGACGCGCCCACGCAACTGGTGCAATTGCGAAAGCCCATACCGGTCCGCATCGAAAATCACGATGCAGCTGGCTTTCGCCACGTCCACGCCGACCTCGATCACCGTGGTCGCCACCAGAATCGGCGTTATGCCGGATTCAAAATCGGCCATGACCTGCGATTTTGTGGTGTCATCGTCACGCCCGGTCAACGTGGCGAATCGAATGCCTTTGAACTGCGGCAGCGATTGCAGACGCTCCACGATTTCCGCCACGGAATGCAACGGGGGGCGTTGTGCGCGCTGTTCGTCGTCTTCGCCAAGATCGTAGGCGTCGTCAAAAGCCGCGGCCGACGAACCTGCGGTTTTCGAGCCTGAAGCCGCTGACGCCGCCAGCGCGCCGTCCGCATCTTCGGCATCGGCGTCAATGCGCGGGCAGACCACGTAGGCACGTTCCCCCGCGTCGATGCGCTTGCGAATCAGGGCAAACATTTCGCCCATCAACGACGCATTGTCTTCCGGCACCACGAATGTGCGAATCGGCTTGCGGCCGCCGGGAAGTTCGGTCAGCGAGGAAATGTCGAGATCGCCGAACCAGGTCATGGCTGCGGTGCGCGGAATCGGCGTGGCCGTCATGACCAACAGATGAGGCGCCGTAGAACCCTTGGAATTCAACGATTCGCGCTGTTCCACACCGAAGCGGTGCTGTTCGTCGATCACCGCCAAGGTGAGGTTCGGCGCCTGGAAACTCTTGGAAAATGCGGCGTGCGTCGCCACGACGATACAGGGCATGCCCGATGCGGCTGCTGCGAGCACGCGACGACGTTCGGCAAGTCGCATACTTCCCGTGAGAAGAAATACAGGAATCTCCCCATCTTTTGTGCCAAATATATCGTTTCCTTTGCCGGAAAATCCGGTTTCCACATCATCAGATGCGGCCAAATCAAGAAGGTCTGCAAGTTGTACACCTTTATCCACAGCATTATTGTGAATTGTTTTTGCGTCGAATTCCCCATCTTTCGAACTTTGCGCGGACCGTTTATTGCTTCGCCGCGCATTGGCATCATCTAGATTTTTTTGATTATCACTCGAATTTGCGTCGCTTTTTCCCAGTTTGGATACCATTGTGGAAATGCTCGCATAATGCTGTTCGGCAAGAACCTGCGTTGGCGCTACAAGCACGGCCTGGCCGCCTGATCCGACGGCCTGCATCATGGCAGCAACCGCGACCACGGTCTTACCGGAACCGACCTCGCCTTGCAGCAATCGTTGCATGGGGTAATCGTGCGCCATATCGGCGGAAATATCGGCGATGACCTGCTGTTGGCCGTTCGTAAGGGCGAATGGCAGCGACGCGATGAAATCGTCTTTCAACCGCGTTTCAGGGCATGCGGTAGCCTTGGATTTGCGCGATGCATCGCGTGATTTGACGAGCGCGGTCTGGCAGATCAGCGCTTCCTCATATCGCAACGTTTGCAAGGCGTTATCGAAATTCTTGCGATCAACCGGATCATGAATCGCCATGAATGCCTCAGCACGATGCATAAGCCCATATTCCTCACGAAAATCTTCCGGAATAATATCGGGAATAGCATTACCGAGTACTTTAATCTGTATTTCTCGATCAATTTGGGGAATATCAAAATCCCCTTCTTGCGTAGGATTATCTAAGAAATTCCCTGCATTTTGCGTTGCCAAATATTCGGCTCCGCGCAACGCATCCATATATTTCAATACCGATTCATGAATATGTTCGCTGGAAATTCGCGAAGTTGCATGATATACCGGTCGTGGACGGCAAACTCGTTTCAGCGCTTCGTCGATCGTTTGCGCATCGTATTTCAGATTGCCGAGAGGCGGATTCGCAGGATCGCCGAAACCGTCGTTCCATTCCCCGTTTTCCGACTGCGATTGCACGGGATTGATGGTGAGCAGGTCGGGATGCGTGAATTGCAGACGATTGTCGTACACGCTTGGCTCGCCTGCGACGACGAGCAGCGCTCCCGCGTGCAGTTTGTGCTGCACCCAGTCAACATACGATTTGCGATACGAAAAGAAGACCAGCGACGCCAACGATTTTGGGGTGTTGCGACGCGCTGCGAAATCGTCGTCCGTGACTGTTGCGATCAGGCGGAAGCCTCGACGTGCCATGGGGAAAACGCGCGTTTCGAGCACATGCGCGGCGAACGCCATTTTCTCCCCGATTTTCGCTTCATGCAGTGAGCGCGCGGGAACCGGATCGGTTACGCGGAACGGATAATAGGTCAGGGCGTCGCCAACTGACACCACACCAAGCGATTTCAGCGCGCCGACTCTGCGGCGGTTGCTCTCGATTGATGAAATCGGTGTTTCCAGTGTGGTGCTCATAACGCACCATTCTCCCCAGTTATGCCGACAGATGCGGCTTCTACCACTGGGTACGACTCAAACCGCCCAAATTCCCCACTCGCTGGAGGAATACGGACGCAAACCAGCCCCTCAGCGGGCAAAAACCTCCACCCACTGGAGAAATCACCCCGTTCACAAGCCCCTTAGCGGGCAAAAAGCTCCAGTCGCTGGAGAAATCAGGACGCAAACCAGCCAACCAATGGAAGTATTCCTCCACCTACTGGAGGAATACGGACGCAAACGCCACTGTACGCGGGAAGATTTCTCCATCGAGTGGAGAAATCCGAACGCTTAAAGCCCTGGCGGGATCAAGATAAAGCAAAACCCCGGTGACCATTGGTCTACCGGGGTTTCAAGCTGTTATTTCGCGATTCACGCTTCAACGCGCTGAACCTTGCCAGCCTTGATGCACTTGACGCAAACGCGAACGCGAACGTTCTCGCCGTCGATGGTGGTGCGAACCGGCTGCAGGTTCGGGCGGAAGGTGCGCTTATTGCGAATATGTGAGTGCGAAACGGTGAAACCGGTCTGCGGTCCCTTGCCGCACACTGCGCAACGAGCTGCCATAATGGACTCCCTATAATTACTATTGACTTGCAAGTCTGCGCGTTCGATGCCCCGCAACTGAATGCAAGGCAGAACACACAACTTCTCAACTATACAACCAGCCCCAGCCAATCGCAAATTTGTGGATAGCAATCGCCTTAAATTCCCCGGAATGCCGCTGTCTGGTCAACATGCGTCAGGTCGGCAGACAGCGCATCCAAACCACCATTTGCCCGCGCATAGACGCCGCCAGCCAGTCATAGCCCGAGCCGCCAGCCAGTCAAACCGCCCAGCACACCCCACCCGGCGTCGTCGCGCTAGTTCTTCGAACGCCCTTCGGCTCCAAAACGCAGGCTCATCGCAACCGCGCCGATCACATCACCGCCATCGCGCATTCCAAGCATCCAAGCCGCATCCTGAGCCAGTAGCGGGAAACCAGCATCCGTCAGGCAAATCGCGGCGCGGGCAATCGTATCTAACACCTTGTCTTCCGGCGCAACCGGCACGCCGCCGGATCGCAGCGCATCGCACGCATCCCCATATTTCATATCCGGCGAAGGCAATCCCATCTGCCTACTCACTTCTTCGGCCTCATCGCGCGCGGCCGTACGGAATGGCGTGCCGCCGTTGACCATCATCGCATAGCAGGCGAGCGCTTCCGGTAGACGTCCCAACTGCCACAATGCGTAGCCAAGTCGATAGTAGAGTACTTCGCAATCGATAGGCAGCACTGCGATTTTCAACGCGCCGATGAGCACGTCGGCCGCTTTGCCGTATTCGTCGGTTCTTGCGTATACCTGCGATAGTTCCTCGTAGAAACGTACGCTGGTTGGGGCAAGTTTGATGCAGGCGCGCAGCTCACGTTCCGCGCGCTCATAGTCGCCATTGTTTTTTGGCGAGTTCCCCAAGATTCTGGTGTACGTCGACTACAGCATCCGGCAGTTTCCAGTAGCGCGTGTGTTCGTCGCCGTCTAGCAGGGAGATGATGAGTCGCACGCCTGGACGGCTGCAGTAGAGCGGAATTTCGCCATTTTCGCCAATTTTCGCTACGCCTGTCTCGTCAGTTCCGCCCGCTTCGCACACCCCACCTGCTTCACCGCTTTCGCCAAGTTGCGCCAACGCGGCTTCCAATTGGAGTTCGGCGACCATGGGGGATCCTTCGTTTTCTTCCATAATCGCGTTCACATCATCGGTGGAAACCGGCGATTCGTCATGCATCACGTCAAGTTCGCAGGCACGGTCGGCACGTAGGAATCCCCGCAATCCTTCAGGCAGCGCACGTTGATCCTGCCATTCGGAAACACGTTTCTCCAAGAATACGGCTGACGTTGCCAGCGGTGTGATTGGCGTCAGGGCACGGTTCCCATCAAAGAAACCCACATAACGCACCGGGCGCAGCAAATTGAGCAGCGCCAGCGGATCGACATCCAACGGAACCACGTCGCATTGTCCGTTTTTCATGGCAGGCAGCGCACCCATCATGAATGGCACGCGATCGAATCCCATGGAAATCACGGGAATGCCGTCAGCATCCCCCACGCAACCGGTCAGATCGACTTGCGTCAGTCGTACGCTTGACGAGAACGCCGCCCACGCAAGCATGCCCGCCAATCGCACGGCATACGCGGAGGCGAATCCGTCGCGATATTGCGACGCAACCGGCATGATCGCCGTGTTCGGTATGCTGAAACGCACTACCATCACGCCGCTGGACGCATCGACGTCAAATCGGTAATGCAAGCGGAAAGGCAATTCGAGATTTTCGCAAACATTGGCGAATCTGGTGCTGATATCCCAATTTCCGCCGCGTGCCCCTTCCGTACCCCTCATTCTACGGAAGTTGTTTTCACCTTCCTGCAGACCGTCGATTGCCACGATCGCACCCGACACGTTTCGCAGATACTGTTGCGATTTCGCAATATAGAAGTTTTCGTCGATGCACGCTTCCGGCATACCTCCGTGCACCGCCCTGCGCGCTTCGTCGTCGGCATAGTCGATGCGGTTAAGCGCCGATTCGACCGCCTGCACAACATTGAATTGTTCATTGGAAAGATCGCTGCCGTTGCAGCGCAGCCAGAATCGTTTCGTCGTGCTCAGTCGGATCACATCAAAATCGTTTTCGGCAGCAATGTCTCGGATGCCCGCAGCACCGGCTTCCACCAAAAGTCGTGCCGCGAATCGTTCGAATGGCAACGCTTGCGCGGAGTTCGTGACGCCACGCCAGATGATCATGTCAAGCGTGTCAGGCAATGGCTGGCTCAATATCGAGCGCAATATTTCAGCGTTCGCACCAAGCATGTCCGGAACTTCCCCACTCATACAGACTCCTCGACTCTTCGCAGAAATATGCCGACGCAACAGCGCGGCGGCAGTCACACACAGCAAACTTAGTTCGTGTTTTCCCAGTATTTTGACACGTTCCAATATACCGTTCTGCGAACGTTTTTCACGACATCAACATACGACATCAACATACAGATGATGCAATCTACAATCTGCACATGTTCATCTCCGTCATTTCAGTATTCCCAGTATTATTTGCAGCATTTCGATATTTCAGATTTTTTATGTCGATCACACATCAGTCGCAATGTTCATGCAATGTTCATGCGTAACGGCAGAGCGCTCCCCTTACAGCCGCTTAAGATGAACTGTAGTATATACAATAGTGAATTGACGGTTTATTCGAAAGAGTCAACAATCATGTCCGAACGCGCAACAGCGCCCGCATCCGCACCTACGTCCGACATGGCCTCAGAGACTGCCCCAGAGCATATGCCGGACCCCAACGCAAAACTTACCACCCGCGAAAAGAAGTGGATCGTCTACGATGTCGGCAATTCCGCATTCGTGATGCTGTCGACCGCAGTCGTGCCAATCTACGCGAACTCGCTGCTGCAGTCCGCCGGCCAATCGAATATCGTGTCAACATGGGGGTACGCGCAGACCATCGCGTCGCTGATCATCGCGGTGATGATGCCTGTGCTTGGATCCATGGCCGACGTGCAGGGCATGAAGGTGAAGTTCTTTACCGGATTCTTCCTGACGGGCGTGGTCGCCTGCTGTGCGATGGCGTTGCCGCTCAGCTGGCTCGTTTTCTTGGTGGTGTGCATTCTCGCCACGGTCGGCCTGAACGGTTCGCTCACGTTCTACGATTCCATGCTGGTCGATATCACGTCGAATGAACGTATGGACCGCGTGTCCTCGCATGGTTTCGCATGGGGCTATATTGGCTCCACGATTCCGTTTATCGCCTGTATCGCGCTGATTTTCGGCGGTCCGTCGTTGCTTGGATGGTCCACGGTGGCATGCACGCGCGCTTCGTTCGTAATCACCGCATTGTGGTGGGTGGCGTTCACCATTCCGCTGCTCACCAGCTATAAGCAGGTGCACTACCGCGCTACCGCGGGTCAGACCGGTGAGGCCATCCGCGGCACATTCGCAGAGCTCGGCTCCACTTTTCGTGCAATCCGCAAGAACAAGCCGCTGTGGATGTTCATGATTGCGTTCTTCTTCTATATTGACGCCGTGAACACGGTGATTTCCATGAGCACCTCGTACGGCACGCAGCTGGGCATCGACTCCACGCATCTGGTAATGGCGCTGCTGGTCACGCAGTTCGTGGCATTCCCGAGCGCGATCGCTTATGGCAAGCTTGCCGGTCGTTTTGGCGCAAAAACCATGATCGCCACCGCTGTGATCGCTTATATCTGCATTGTGCTGTTCGCCGCGTTCTTCTTGCGTTCCGCTACGGAATTCTGGATTCTTGCGATTCTCGTAGGCCTGTTCCAAGGCGGTATCCAGGCGTTGTCGCGCTCGTATTATGGCAAGATCATTCCAAAGAATCGTGCCAACGAATATTACGGTTTCTATGATATTTTCGGCAAGACCGCTTCGATTATCGGCACCTTCCTCGTTGCGACCACCACGTCGCTGACCGGCAACGCTTCGGTGGGCGTGCTTTCGATCGCAATCCTGCTGATCGTCGCCCTCATCTTCCTTCTCCTGCAAAAAGACCCCACCCGCAAGTAGCGTAAAGTAACACTTGCTTGCAACTGCGCATGCAAATCCAATCACCAAGACTGATTGATTCTGCATGCGAATTTTGCTGCAATAGTGAAGCTTTCTCTTGGCAACAAGGAAGGCTCCAAGCCGCCGGGGGTATTCCCCGGCATCTTCATATTCACCGAAAGAAACGTTGGCAGAGCTGCCTTCATGCCGTATTTCCGATGTCGCCTTACGTCTGAAAAGTCGCGCATGGCGAGAGTCGGCCGCATAGTAATCGCAATTGCGATTTTTCACTGAAGAAAGCAAGTTTGGCGCGAAAATCAGAAGAAATTGAGGGCACGTGCCACTTCGTCGACGATGTCGAGCATGGCGCTGCGCGCACGTTCAGGCTCCCCCTTGGCGATCGCGTCGGCTACGGCATCATGCGCGTCGAGCGCGTCGGACTTCGGCTTCATCGGGTATTTGCCGAGTTCCACGCGACCACGCAGCACGGTGGCGATGGTGTCGGAAAGCGCGGCGAACAGCTCATTGCCGCTTTCATGCAGAATCAGCGTATGGAATTCCACGTCAAGATCATGGAATTGCGCGAGCCCGGCTTCGCCTTCCTCGTTGGCTTCGGCGATCTGCCGCATTCGCGCCGCATACACGGGGAATTTCGCCTTGACGTCGAGGGGAGCGAGCCGCGCGGCGGAAGCTGCTGCAGCCGGTTCGACGGCCAGTCGCAGCTCAGTGAGGGATGACAGCTGCCGTTCGCGTTGCGTGGAGTGGAGACGCCATTCGATCACCTGATGGTTGAGCGCCTGCCATTCGCCGAATGGACGTGCAACAAGTCCGATGCGACGTTTGACGAGTACCGCATTCATGGATTCCAGTGTTTTCGCGACTTCTCGCGCCACGGTTCTGGAAATACCGAAACGACTTTGCAAGGCTTCCAACGTAAGGCTTTCGCCAGCCTTCCACACGCCGTCAAGCATTTCGATGGCGAGCGTTCGACTCACCGAATCCTGCATCAGCTCACCGACGGTATTTTCTGCGATTACCGTGCCTTCAGCCATCGATCGCTCCTCCCTTGTCCACTTCACACCATGCCTGCTTTGTTTCACGGTATGTTTCACGTATTCTGCGACACGCACGGCAATCACCAATCGCAGATGATTGCGTATCTGCGATTGCGTGATTTACCGCCATTTTGCACTATCTTCAGCATAGCAAGTCACACGATTTTTCCAATTCGTAGTACTTTTTATTTGACTGATACTACTTTTACGGTTTATAGTAGTCTTATTCCTGGTGCGGAGCGGCACAGGATCGTCAATAGCAAGGAGAGCAACATGAGCATTCACGTAGTGGTGATGGGCGTTGCAGGATGCGGCAAATCCACCGTCGCAGAAGCCATCCATGAACGACTCGGATACGTGTACGCGGAAGGCGACGACTTCCACCCGCAGGCAAATATCGACAAAATGTCAGCCGGCATTCCACTCACCGATGAGGACCGCTGGCCATGGCTGAACGTCATCAACTCCTGGATGGTGGCACGCGAGGCGCTCGGCGAAAACACCGTGGTGTCCAGCTCCGCGTTAAAGCGCAGCTACCGCGAGGTACTCGCCAAAGACGTGCCCACATTCTTCATTCACCTCAACGGCAGCCACGAGCTCATTCAGCAGAGGCTCAGCGAACGCAAGGGCCATTTCATGCCGCCCGCGCTACTACCAAGCCAGTTCGCCATTCTTGAGCCGCTTGTCCCCGAAGAGAACGGCGTGGAAATCTCCATCGAAGGCAGCGTCGACGAAATGGTCGACCGTGCCATCGAAGCGCTGAACGCCTACGCCGCAACTGTGGCCGCCCAAACCGCAACCCAGGCCGCCTAACCCACCATTCCCCAGTCCGCATGTGTCCGATTCGGCAGAAACGGACAAACAGGACCCAAAAACATCAGCCCAACTGTCCGATTCACCGGAAACGGACATCCAAACACCAAAAACCAGCCTATGAACGTCCGATTCTGCAGAAACGGACACTCCACACAGCTTAAGAACGCCTATCTCGCTTATATATGGCAGACGTCCTCAGCAAAACGCCACTTCGGGGGTACGATTTGGCGGGTTTTAGCCAACCGACCTGCCATATATAAGCGAGATAGCTCCGGACAGGGGTGTGTTTCTACCATATATAAGGCAGATACACACCCCTTTGGCTTATTTGCGTCCGAATTCCTCCAGCGAGCGCACACAGGGCTCAGCGGCCGTAGACTTCGTGCACGAACTTTTCGAAGCGGCGATGGAACGCTCCACCTTTTCCGTATCGATGCAGTACGCCATACGGAAGTAGCCGGGCACGCCGAAACTGTCGGATGGCACGAGAATCAGGTCGTAATCCTTGGCCTTCATGCAGAACGCATTCGCATCATCCTCAAGCG
>ENA-OQBV01000119-OQBV01000119.1-human-gut-metagenome-genome-assembly--contig:-NODE-119-length-45269-cov-4.693744_pt1 | contig 45269 bp, 34 predicted proteins | sample MGYA00242750_ERZ504559 | MGnify/ENA primary metagenome ERZ504559 (study PRJEB26092, sample SAMD00036230) | human gut metagenome | host: Homo sapiens | study: EMG produced TPA metagenomics assembly of... | reverse complement strand
GATTCTTGCACCAAAAATCTTACATATTGATACAACTGGTATTAAGGAATATACAATTCCTGAAAAGCTGAAACCGAAAGCTCCACTTACAAAGCTTTATGCTCTGGAAGCAAACGGCACATTAGGAAAAGCTTATACTGCTTCTACTACTGCTGCTCCATCTGCAACTGAATTTGTATATGCTGAGGACAGTGGAAAAATCACTCTTCCAACTGGAGTAACAGGTACTCTTATTGCTAAATACGAGTATGAAACAGAAAACGGTGTTAAGGTTACTAATGAGTCTGATAAGTTCCCGACTACTTCTTCTATTACAATGAAAGTTCTTGTTGCAGACACATGTTCTGTAGATGTAGTTCGTGCAGCTTATATCGTATTCCCAAGTTTCCAGGTATCACCAGATTGCGATCTGACACTTGAAACAGATAGTACAATTACATTCTCTGGTGTAGCTCAGAGAGATTATTGTCAGACAGGTTCTCCGCTGTATTACATTGTAATGACAGAGGATGATGTAGAGGAATAATCCTTGAATTGTTATGCCCCGGACGAATCCGGGGCATTTCTAATAAGGCAAAGGAGGAATACTCAATGAAATCAAAACCAAGAATTTGTGTAACTTGTGGCACTACTTATGAGTATTGTCCTAAGTGCACTAAAGATGCAGATAAACCTGTTTGGATGGTAGCTTTTCATACAGAAGAATGTAGAAAAGTATATAACATTATTGCTAAATACAATACTGGTGATGTGACCAAAGAGGATGCAAAAAAAGAATTGGCTGATGCTGTTACTCATAAAACAAGATTTACTAAACCTATTCAGGATAAAGTAAATGAAATTATGAAAGAAGAACAGCCTAAAGCAAAAACTAAAAAAATAGTGACGGAAAATTAAATATTTTATTGAGGGGAAAGCCGCACTATTTTTGCAGTTTCCCCTTATTTTTTTCGGAGGAATTAAATGGAGATTGTAATACCTAACTTAAAAGGAGTTCCTTATGATCCGGTTCAGGCAGTGAGAATTATAGACCCACAGCAAATGAAACTTTATTTAAAGCATGGGCTAAAGCCTTTAGATGTTTATTATAGTCCTGATGTGATTGTAATGGTGTTTGATAAGAAAGAAAGTTATCCGTATTACAAAGAATATCAAAATCATACTTTGGAGTGATAACGTGAGGAACTATAAAAAAAGATCTAAATATGGTGTCGATCAAACTACTAAAGGTAAACAGAATCGTACTGTTATAGATAGAAAAACAGAAAAAGAAGTATGTTTCGATTCTCTATTAGAGAAAAGATTTTATGAAGACATCGTATGCGCTGGATTGGACTCTGGTGAAATTGTAGATTATGAATTACAAAAAAAATATAAATTGCAACCGTCTTTCAGGCATAATGGAAAGACTATACGTGCAATAGATTATGTTGCTGACTTTTGGGTCAAATACTCAGATGGAAGCGAACGTGTCTACGACACTAAAGGTGGAATGGTTGATCCTTCTGCCAAGATTAAACGGAAACTGATGTATTATATCTATCCTGATTTGGACTATGTATGGATCACTCATACTAAGTCTACTGGTTGGATCGATTGGGATGAAAATGAAGCTTTAAAAAGAGCAAGGAAGAAAGAGGGAAAAAAGGATGGAAATTAATATTTTAGAATTTGTAAAAGAATATAAAGAGAACCCAGTAGGGGCTTTAGAAAAACTTGAAGTTGAAAATTATGTGCCGTTTGCTACTAAACGAGCACTTATAGATACAGTTATTGAAAGTATTATTGAATATGATACTTCTCTTCTTACATACGAACCAATGAATAAGCATTTAAACTTTTCTCTGACATGTGTGGTTATCTATACTAATCTCACCTACGAAGACGAAGAAGGCCTTGATGCTTATGATGCCTTAGTATCTTCTGGTCTTTTAGATAAAATTATTGAAATGATTGGTGTTGATTATGGAGATATGGTCGCTATGTTTGAAGAAACACTTTCTGCTCGTATTTCATTTACTAACTCTATGTCTAATAGATTAAGTGCATTATTTGGAATATTAGAAAATGTTTTTAAAGAAGCTACTCCGGAACAGTTAGATTATTTACGAAAGTTGGCTGATGTAAAAGATGGGGACAATTCCACAGTTAAGAAAGCTGATTGACCAGGGAATAACTATTGGTTTACAGCAGTTTGTTAATGACTACAAGCCTAAGATGGAAAGAGATGCACAACAGTCAGAAGAAAAATATTATAATGACTATTCCTCTTGGGCGGATGGTTATAGACTTTATGATTTAAAAAATATTCATACAATTACAGGCTTTGCTTATAGTCGAAGTGCAGAGCTTAGAGCACGATTTGATTCAAGCCATATGTCTGGAGGACATGGCATATGGGAACCATTGGAAGGTGATCCAGAAATAGTTTTTTCTTGGGGATTTGAAACAGGTAATCATGGATTTCGTAAAACAATAACTCCTATCAGAAATTATTGGGAACAATATTTTCGTGCTAGAAAAATGCATGCCAAAGGGCAAGCAACAAAATTCGTTATCAGCGGATTACATTCTGTTGGTTTATAAAGTGAGGTGAGAAAATGGCTGATTATATAATAAACGTTGGTGTAGAAGTTGAAGACAGTGCGCTAAATACATTAGAAACACGAATTAATTCTTTAAAAGAGAAGCACATTAAACTAGGTGTGGAATTAGGTAATACTAAACAGTTAACTAAAAATGCACAGATGGCGGTAAAGACAATAAGTAAAGCAACTGCCAAAGCCGCTAAAAATACTCCTGTTATTAAGGGATCTAATCTTGTAGAACAGATGGTCGATCCCGAAAAAGCTTTAAAATCTATGGCTAATACAGCCAGTAAGCTGTCAAAGTATCAGGGCAAGCTTGATCTAGGAGAAGTAAAACTTTCCGTAAATCAAGGTATTATGGGGGAGCTTGATGGACTTTTAGCCAAACTTAATGAAATAAAATCTACAGCTAAAAACATGGGCTCTATTAAGCTTACTGTTGGAGACAATATAAAAACTAAAGACGGTAAAATAGTTATTGGAGAAACTACTAGTTCTTCTAATACTGCAAGATCTGCAGGTATTACTCTTAGACAAGCTCAAGCTGAAATTAAAAGGAATATGAAAACTGCTGGCACTTTACAGGACCAGTATGTTAAAGGACTTATCAATGAATCTACATATAAGCAATCCAGGAATTCCCTTTATCGCCGCAATGGCGAACTAGCAAAACAAATTCGGAGCAATGGGACAGCTGCTGATTGGGCTACTACTGCTGCTGATGTTAGACAAGCCCAAGCTAAGAATCAAGAAGCATACAAAGCAATGACTCAGAGTGCTTCAGAATATGACAAAGTTATCACTGATTTGGGTGAGAAACAGAAGACATTCAATAAAATGGCTCAAGTATATAATCCTAACAATGGTAAACCATTAGATAAAACTCTAGGACAAGGTTATGATGAAAGATTAAAATCTTTTAATGATACATATGAGCAATTAAAAAAATCTCGTGATAGTCTTGCGACTCTTACTGGAGACGAAAGAGACACTGAGCAAGTACGTTTTGCTGCTCTCCACTCTGAAGCCAATCGTCAAGCTAGGTATCTCGGTAATACTAATCAGTTTTTCTCACGTACTCCAAATAGATATAGCCGTTCAGAATATATTGGTACAGATTTAGATCCAGCATCTGATAAGGTCCGTCTTAAGATGGAACAAATGTCAGCAGATCTGGCAAAAGGAAGCAAATACACAACAGAGTTTAATGCAGCACAAGGTAAAATGTATGCTACTATTGATAGAGGGTCTGGTGTATTTGAAAAATATCAATTAGCATATAAAAATGGTCCAGGTAATATTGACCAGTCTCTTACTAAAGTTACACAAAGTGTAAAACCTTTATCTAGTTATCTTTCTGAAATGGGACAAAAGTTCCGTAGTCTTAGCCAGTATCTTGTAAGCAATTTTGGATTCCAAGCATTAACAACAGGTGTCAGATCCGGTGTTGAATCAATAAAAGAATTAGATTCAGCGATGACTGAACTTAAGAAAACATCAGATGGTACAAAACAAGAATATAGAGCCTTTACTACTCAGGCTAGAACTGATGCCAAAGACATTGGTAGTACAACCACTCAGATTACTAGTAGTGCTGCTGATTGGAGTAGATTAGGTTATAGTCTTAAAGATTCTCAGACTATGGCTAAGAATACAGGTATTCTTAAAAATGTATCTGAGTTTGCAGATATTAATGAAGCAACTGATGCTATGGTAGGTATCATGCAGGCTTATAACTATAAACCTGATGATTCTATGAAACTTATTGATCAGCTTAATCAAATAGGAAACAATTTCTCAATCAGTACATCAGACTTAGCAAAAGGTTTACAGATATCTGGTTCAGCTCTTGAAGTTGGGGGTAATAACATTGAACAGTCTATGGCATTGATTACGGCCTACAATAGTTCCATACAAGATGTAAGTCAGGCTGCTCGTGCTGCTCGTACTGTTTCTATGCGTATGCATGGTGTTGATGCTGAAACTCTATCAGCGGAAGGTGAAGATATAGAAGGTCTTATTGATACTGTTCCTAAACTTGAATCAGAGATTAAATCTTTAACTGCCGTTAACGGTAAGGCTGGCATTTCTCTCACTGATGCTACTGGAAGAGTAAAAGATGACTTTACATTTTTACTTGATTTGGCTGGCAGATGGAAAGAAATTGGTCAAGCTGATATTGAAGAAGGAACCAATAGGCAGAGTAAAATTCTTGAAGATCTTGCAGGTGAATTTTTGCCTGAAATATATAGCAATATATATTTAAGAACATATTTAATTGCAAGGGCAGCTTAAAGCTTTACACCACAATAATCAGGAAACTAGATTATGAAGGTTTAAAAACGTAAAGATAAATGGCTTGTTTGCAGCGAAGTACCCTAACGTATCCCGTAGATCATACGGTACCTGAGTCGAGGGTAAACGTTCAACGACTAGATTCTTGTCGAGCTATAGACGAGAGAATAAAGGTGGAAATCCTGAATATCTATAGCAATAATCGTAGGGCGCAATCGCAAATGGCGTGGGTGAGAACCCCTTAAATCGAAAAGGTATGAGTCCCTCCGGGATTTAAAACATAGTCTATGCTTATATAAAAATATAAGATGTTATTTTGTATATAGAGGCATTTTATGAAAATAGATAAAGAATATGCAACTCAGTTAATGGACGAAGTTAAATGGTTATCAAACCATGGAATAAAGTACACTTTCGTAAAAGTAACTGAAGAAAAAATTACAATATATAAATACAAGAAAACGTCAGAGCTATTTAATAGTCTGGCGCTTTTTTATAGTCAAAAATAGAGAGGAAAATATAGAGTGAAGAAATTAACTGAAGAAAAAATTCAACAAATGGTTGATTTATACAATGATGGAAATAATTTTTACAGAAATAGGAAAGATAATTGGTTTGTCTGCCGATACTGTAAGCAAATACTTAAAAGATAGAGTTAAGAAACGTGTTGGATTATTAGACCGTTATACTGAAGAACAACTACAAGATATTTGTAAAATCTATAAGGATAATGGAATTTCTAAAGTTCAAGAAAAATATCCAGAATTAACTAAAAATCAGGTATATAGAATTGCCAGTAACCGCAAAGAAAGAAAAGAGAATTATTTTTGGTCCGAACAAGATGTTAAAATATTAAAAGAAAATTACGGCAAACCTTTAAAAGAAATTCAAAAAATGTTGACAGATACTCATACAGTTAGAAGCATTGGTACAAAGGCTATTAAGTTAAATTTAACTCAAAGTAGAGAATGGACGGATAAAGAAATAGACATTTTTAAAAGATATTACTCTTCTGTTCCTTATGATGAATTTAAAAAACTACTGCCAAACCGTACATATAATTCAATTGTTAATATGGGACGGAAATTAGGAATTAAATCATATAATTACTTACAAGAAAAGTATAGTGATGATCAAAAACAGTTTATTATTGATAACTATAAAACAATGACTGATATTGAATTATCTGAGGCATTGGATAAACCTTTATCTGGTATACAAGAACAAAGAAGGAAATTAGGAATATATTATTTGAACAAAGATTATTCTGGATATGATAATTTAAGTAAATTCTTTCGTGGTCATATACAAGATTGGAAGAATGCCTCAATGAAAGCATGCAATTATCAATGTATATTAACTGGTAGTAAAGATTTTATAATCCATCATAAATATGGTTTTAATAAAATACTACAAGAAGCCTTTGAAAAAATGGATGAACAGAATTTGTTAAAATCTACTAATCTATCTGATTATTCTTTTGAAGAGTTATCTTCTATGCTTGATATATTTCAATGCATCCATAATAAATATCCGTTAGGTGTATGCATAAGAAAAGATATACATGATCTTTTTCATCAGTTGTATGGCTCCGGTGGCAATACAGAAGAACAATGGGAATCTTTTATTGCTAAGTATAGTAATAAATTAACAGCATAAATAAATACAAAATAACATAGACAATGGTTGCGACATTGTCTAAATATTACAGAAAAATCGTGCGAATGCATTAGCATCCCTCTTGAATAATAAAGATATGCTTGAGGATGTATATGATCAAGCAACAAACAACTATCAAGGTTCAGCTCAGAATGAGCTTAATACATACCTTGATTCTATCGAAGCAAAAACAACTAAGATCAAAGAATCTTGGTCACAGTTATGGCAATCAGAAGGTACTACTAATACTTTTAAAGGATTGCTTGATATTGGCAACGGTGCTGTAGGGCTCTTAAATGGTTTGGGACTTAATAAATCCTTAGCCGGAGTCGGCGGTATGCTTGTTAGCCATGCTATGAACTGGGGTGGGACAAATTATCAGTTGGTCCTTTAGAAAACGCCCCATGTAACCTGGTGGTGACACGGAACGATCTCATATGAGAAAGGGGTTACTAAGCAAACAACCGAAACTGTCTTTATTCGAAGGAATAGAGAAATGCTTTTAATTTAGCATTCAGGGTGAACCGAAGTGTATACTACTCCCCTATTACAGTAATGTAATAGGTATAGTAACAACGTATATATATGGGTGATCTGCAGCGAAGCTTCTCTCTGAGAAGAACGTTCATCGACTATAATGGGAACTTGGTTTCCGGATCAAGAAGGAATAGTCAGGACTGTTAGGCAGCTTACGCCGAATAAATTAAAGGGTAAATACATCTTACTCTCGTAAGCAATCTTACCTTATGTGCAAAGGTGATGTAAGCACAAATCTTTACTTTATTATTCTTCTATGCTATATTTCACATAGGAGGGTAAAACTATGATAATAAATAATTCTATCAGAACTTATGCACCAATTGCTCCGCCATATTTTGACGGATGCTTATTTATGAATGCAACTTATGAAATGCCAGAGGAACTGGCCAATTTGTTTACTAAAGGATTAGAATCCTTAAGCAAATATTTATATGAAAAAAATATTGATCCTACTAAATTATTTCCTGTAAGTCTAATATTTACAAAAGATGGCAGTTTTTCTGTCACCGAAAATGAAGCAACCACTTATGGAAGATGTATGTCTTTTTTAGTATACTCCATGGAACGGATAATTACATCTAACAATCAACACATGCAACTATTCGCATTTATTGAAGAATTAGTGCATTACTATTTTCAAGAAACAAATGAAACAAAAGTCAAACTAACTACTTTTTCTGTTGTTCAGAAAATATTCCCAGAAATAACTTTCGAGGAGGTAACATCATGGGGAGTAAATTGGAGCTAATGTTTATTAGCAAAGAGAAAAGTCAGATAATTGATTCTCCTGTTATAAGAGGTATTACTTGTGATACTTATAAAACATACTTACAAAATTCATCAAAAGAGCAAAAGACTATTCAGTCTCCTGCTCTTTCTTAGTATAATACGTACAATCTTCATTTTCAAAGTAAGGACATTCCTCTTCCTTGCACTCTTTATAAAGAGGACATTCTAATATTTCCATAATCTTTAAACCTCCATAGTATAGTTTTGAAAGCAGGTGTATTTAATGGATAAAAATATTTTTGATAAATTGGTTCCTGAATATGTTCAAAAGTTAAACTCAGATGAAGTTACAGATTTACTTATAGAAATCAGTAATATTGGCAGGACAAAATTTATCAGTAATTACCCAAAAGAAATTGCTGATCAACTTCCAGGATATGACCTATACGAATAATCTTTTCAGTTGTATTCAATGCAGTCGAGATTGTTAACTTTCCTATAGTATTATGCAAAGTGTTGGTGCACAGAAAGGAGAACTGCTGTGACAGTTCTCCTTCTATTAAAAATTTTAAAAAGAGAAATACATATGACGAAGTAATTAAATGATAAAGTAGAACATTATTAGCGATTAGTCAACTTTTTTATTCTTGTATTGTCTTTTCATCATTCCGGTGATAAATTTGACTTTCTCATCAGATAATTCTGGATGGTTGCAAATTTGATCAACGGTATGATTTTTCGAGTTATAATATAGACCAGCTAATATTACAACAAGTAAAAGACTACCAAGAGATATTATTATTCCAGTATTCATATTCTTCTTTTCACCCCCTTCCCTTATAAATTTCTTTATTGGGGAAGTGTATTGCCCAGAACGGGCAGATTCTTCGTCCGCATCAACAATACAGAATGTATGCCAACACTTCTGCATGATCAAAAGAAATGATCAAGTATATTATCGTGCAGCGAGTTATAATGCAGCACCTATAACCATAATATACCTAGTAGTATAATAACAATATTCGACAACTTTGTATATACAGAACATTAGTTTATTATAATCAAAACTTAGCTCCGCATTGTCCACACTGATAAGTTTTACCAAGATCACCTGCTCCAAAAAGACCAAACAGACCTATCTTCATTGCTTTTCTTGTTCCAGTGATTTTCTTAAGATTTGTGCTGCCGCAAATTGGACACTTAGGCCCAGTAGAGAATTTCTGAGCATTCTGTTTGGCGTACCATCTGTCTGTTATCCTGTTTTGCTCTTCTACTCCTTCAGGAGATTCACTGTATTCTCTTTTTTCAACAGCTGCTTTACTGACCTCGGAATCTAGTTTCCCATAGAAATATTTCTCTCGGAGCATTTCATTAGATTCTTCTATGCTAGGATAATCACCATTATGGGTTTTTTTATACTCTTCTATTACTTCTGCATAGGACTTAGGGTCGTCTATACCTGTACCTATAAATTTTCCAACATTACATGACCAACATCTATCCCCGATTTCATTATTATCGGAACTACTTACATTACCGCATTTATTGCAAAACAAAAGTTCTCGCATAATTCCACCTTCTATATAGTTATTAAGATAAGCTATATTATATCACAGTATTCGGTTTTTGAAAAGAACGATCAAGGTGGAGTTTTACCAGAAACACGTTGGGACAGAAGAACAAGATTGTACAATGAAGGTCATGCGGAAGCAGTATCAAATTGGGATAAATATCAAAAAAGATGAACAAGCATTAACAAATCTTAATAATGCACTTCAGAATAATGGTCAAACTATTACCGATAACGCAGAAAGACAGAAAATTGCTGATAAAACTCTAAAAAATGCCAGTGAAAGAGCGAAAGAATATGGTAACCAAATTGTAGCGAATACGAAAACTCTTAGTGATTTTAAGAAAGAAAATGAAGTAGAGGACCCTAATAAGCAAGTCAAACCTAAATTTACTGATGGGCTTAAAAGTTTTGCTTCTTCTGCGCTTTCATCAATTGGTAATGCTGTTATTTCTGCCGGTACAGCAATGATTGCACAACAATTAATCTCATGGGGACTTCAAGGTATTGATGCGATTATTCATTATGATGATAATATTATTGCTAAAGGTCAAGAAGCAAAAGAATCCATTCAATCCCAAACTAAAGCCTATGAAGACCAGAAAGCATCTCTTGGAGAACTTACTTCTAAATACACAGAATTGTCTAAAGGTGTAAAAATATCTGGTAATTCTATTAAAAATATTAGTCTTACAGACGATGAATATAAGGATTTCTTAGATACAAGCAATCAAATTGCTGCTGCCGCTCCTAGTCTCACACGTTCATGGGATTCTCAGGGCAATGCTATTCTTAATGCAGGAACTAATGCTGAGGATTTAAACACTCAGGTTAATGATTATCTAAAGCTACAGAGGAATCTTACTTATTATGATACAAAGAAAAATATTAGTGATCAGTATAAAGGGTATGAGACTGCTTTAGGAGAGAATAAGGGCAAACGAGACGAATACAAAAATGCATATGATGCAGCAAAATATAAAGTTGATTCTGTACAAAAATTTTCCGATATGCTTAAAAAGCATACAAAAGGAGAAGATACCATCACCTATACACTGGATCAAACTGCATATGATGCACTTGGTAATACATTTGGAAAAGCAATAAAAGGTTATAAGCAATCTGCGGATGGTCAAAAGATAACTCTTGAATTTGATGGTAAACAGTTAGATTTTCTTAATAATGAAGCTGCCAGTGTTTTAAACTCAGATAATAGCGAACTTCAAGAAGCTCATACTAATTTAGTTAATACTCAAGAATCTATAGATGCCTCTAAAAGAGAAATGGTTTCTTCTATCAAATCAATGGCAAGTACTATTGATTCTTTTGATAGCTGGGACGATCAAGATAAAGCATCAGAATTTCAATCACAGTTGAACAGTATGCTTAGTTCTTCAGACGGCACAAGACTGTTAGATAATTTTAAGCAGTCCGGCAAAGATATGGACACATGGCTTCGTAACAATGTAGTCAACCCTATGGCTACTGCTACTCCAGATCAACAGAAGCTTTGGTCTCAACTGTTTGAAATGGAACCTAAAGACCAGGAAACTGTAAGAGAATTTGCTGCAAGAAGAGATGATGTCCTTGAGTCTATAGCAGACATTTCTCAAAGCGATTTCTGGACTAAAGGTACTTTAGCCGAAGCTTTTGGTTTTGCTCATACTGAATACGATGAAAATGATAAGGCTTATACTGTTTGGGAGAATCAAGATAGTCTTAATAGGGTTAGAGATGCTCTGAAAGGAGTAAAGGCTAGTAAAACTAAAGGTGATGCCGAAAAAGTAAGAGAAGATCTAAAAAATGCTACACAAGATGAACTTGAAATAGCTGTACAGGTTATTACTGATAATAAAGATTTAAGTTCAATTGATGATTTTTATACGGCATTCGAAAAAGCTAAACAAGCAGCTAAAGATATGAGTGATCAGGCAGCCGTTTCTTTAGACTCAATGGAAACTAAAGTATCAACTGCTAAGTCTACTCTTTCTTCTATGGGAACTATTCTTACAGAGACTACTTCTGCAGGCGGAGTTTCTAAAGACAATGTTAAGATCCTTTCTACTGCTTTCAAAGATGTGAAAGACCCTCGTGGCATTGAGCAAAATGTTAATGATTTATTCACCACTACTTCTGATGGTATCAAACTAAACATAGATGCTTTGAAAACCTTTACGGAGTATCAGGCTGAAGCTACTGATGGAGATTTCGAAAAGGATATTAAGTTACAGACTAAAGCTATTAAGGACCAAACAGATGTAACAAACAAAGCAAAAAAAGCATGGAAAGAAGCTAGAGGAACTGAAGACGAAGATGATAAAAAAGCTGCCTATGATTCTGAAAAAGATAAATTAAAAGATGCTAGAAACGAATATTTATCTTATATGCAATCTCAGTCTGAATGGCAAGCAACTAAGAAACAGCAACAGGAACTTCTTTCCTATTATTCTCAGTGGCAACGTGCCCAGAGTACGGAGAATGCTGGAGATAAATATAATAACATTGTTGCCGGACTAAAAAATGCTAAAGATGCATATGATAAAGGTCTTGTAGGTACAGATGATTTTAAATCATTTGCTGCTCTTATTTCTCCTACAGGTTCAGATGATAGAGCAAACTTTGCAGAGAATTATGGTAAAGCTGTAAGATACCTCACAGAAGATAAGACAGGTGTTAATAATTTCTTAGCTGATCTTAAATCTAAGGGTATGGCATCTTATGATGATGCAAGTAAAAGATGGTCGTTTGACATAGATGATATGAGTAAAGCCGCTCGATCAATGGGAATCAGCAAAGAATTCATGAGTGCTAACTTCGGTCGTCTTCGTGATTATGGTATTGATAATAACTTTATATCATCTATAGAGGAAGGTATAGACAGAACTCAAGAACTTACTTCTGCCCTTTCAGATGAACAGAAACGACTCGAAGAACTGAAAAATACAGATAGTACTAACACTACTGCTATTTCTGCTTCTGAGGATAAAGTTAATAAATATAAACAGGATTTAAAAGAAACCTATGATAACATGGAGTCTTATTCAGAAGATGCTGCTCAAAATGCTATTGATAATTTCAATTCATCTGCCATGGGAGCGCAAGCCTACGAAGAAGAGATAAAAAGAGTTCAAAAAAATGATCAATTGACAAATGATCAGCGAAATGCAGCTATTAATCAATTAAAAGCTAAACAAGAAGAGCTAGCTGCTTCTGCCGGTACAACTGTTGAAGCTCTTTTAGGAACAGATGTATCTTCATTAATGGATGGCATCATAACAGATTCTGCTTCTGTTACTACAGCTCTTGATGGTATCAATAAAGCATATGAAGAACAGAACACAGATGTTACTTCTTTAGTAGACACTCTTGGAAAATATACTTCTGAACAGTTAGAAGGTATAGATTTCAATGATGGTAAATGGGACACTGAATTAGGTGATGCAGAAAAAGCTGTTGAATCTTTATGTGAAAAACTCGGTTTAACTAAAGACCAAGCTCGTTCTGTTATTGAGGCTTTAAAAGAAGCTGGTAAATTAAAAGATTCTGAGAAAAGTAGTGATTCCTCTAAAGAAACTACTAAGGGGTCTTGGGAGAAACCACAGACTGCTGAACAGATGGGATTAGGTGATGATCCTGACAGAGTTGCTGAATACACACACTCATTAGAAGCTCTTACTGCTGCCCATAAAGAAAACGATGCCGCTACTGAAAAGTCATTTGAAACCCTTTCTAAATATAACCGTACACAATTAGAGGGCATCAAATTAAATGATGGTGCTTATAATGTTGAGGGTATGGAACAGGCTGAGAATGCCATACAACAGTTAGCAGATAAGACTCAATTGTCCAAAGATCAGATTCTTACTGCTCTTGAAGGTCTTGGTGTTTTGAAAGTTAATGCTCCTACTATGGATGCGACAAAAGGTTTGGAAGATTTAATTTCTGAGGCTAAAGATGCACAGGACGAATTGTCTGACCTTACTGGCAAAACATACACATTTGATTTTGATACTACTGATTTAGATACTGCTCATAAACAGGTAGCTGACCTGCAGGAAGAAGTAAATAAATATAGAGATCGTGATGGCAAATTCCATTCAGAGTATACTGGCGGAGAACAAGTGCAATCAATGTACAAAGCCGCTATTGCTCAAGAACAGAATGCTGAATATAGTTCTTCTGCTATTGGGCAGTCTAGTTTATCATCAGATGTCGTACAAGCTGCTCAAGATTTCATGCAAGCTAAGAATGAAATGGATCAGCAAACACAACTTTATCAGAATGGTATGGACAACACCCTTGATCAGGCTACTCAAGATGCCAATGCAGCTTTTGAAACCTTACAACAGGCTCAGACTGATTCAGGTATCAAATTAGTAGATACAGACAATATTCAAACTGCCGAAGATCAGTTATTACAATTATCCAATGAGGATATTAGTGATAAAATCAAAATAGATGTTGATACAACTTCTGTTGATGACGCTCTTGCCGATGTACAAGCACTTGCAGCAGACGGAAAAATGGGAAGTATTGACTTAGATTTTGATGTTAATACGATGTCTATTGATGATATAGATTCTAAGATAGAAGAATTGACAAATCAACAGAAAGTATTAACTATTCTAGGAGATGTTGAGGGAGCAGATAAAGTACAAGCTCTTATTGATGCTTTGCAACAAGTACATGACAAACAAGTTGAAGTCGTTGCACAGACCCAAGGTGCAGATTTAGTAGACCAACTCCAGTCACGAATAGCCGAATTGCAAGATAAAAATGTATCTATTGATGCAATTGTTCAAGATGATAAAGTTCAAAGTCTTATAAGTGAAATTGCTGCTCTTCCACCAGAAGTACAGATTGCTATTGGCGTAGATGAAAGTAATGTAGGAAATGCAGAAGCTATCAAAGCTCAGATTGAATCCGATCCTGCAAGTGTTAATGTAAATTATACCAAAGGTGATCAGGAACCTGCTGAAGATCAAAAAGCTGATGTAAATTATACATTAGGATCTCAAGATCCTCCAAATGATAAGACTGCACAAGTAACTTATACTTTAGGTTATCAAGCTCCACCTTCGGACAAAGTAGCACATGTTACGTATATAGGTGGTAAAGCTTCTGGCACTATGACCTCAATTGCTCACGCTTCCGGCACAGCTTATAATGTTCTTAATATGAAACCTCTCTCTTCTGCTCATGCAAAAGGAGAAGTAGCACTTAAACATGATGAACAGGCCATTGTTAACGAAGTAGGTATCAATGGTCATTCTGAATCCATAGTGCGTGATGGTGTATGGTCACTTATTCCTGGTGGTGCTCATATTGAGAATTTGAAAAAAGGTGACATCATCTTTTCAGCTACTCAAACAGAGGATTTATTAAAACATGGTGCTACACATGGTCATGCTAGAGCATATGCACAAGGCACTGCTTCTGGTGTAACCCTTGCTCCTGCATATGCAGACGGTACATCAGAATTAGATGATACAATTAAAAAAGTAAGTACTCAAGCTAAAGACTGGATAGAAACTGCTCTTGATCGTTTAGAGAGAATCGTTGAAAAGTATCAAGATATCGCTGAAAGCGATTATAGTAATTATAAGTCTTCTGAGAAGAATTATAATAAAGCACTTAAAAATCTGAATAAACAATTACAGACACAAAAAGATTCCAGAGCAAAATACGTAGCTAAAGCAAATGAAGTTGCTTCTGCTGTTGGTTTATCTGACGAACTGAAAAAGAAAGTCCAGAATGGTACAATCAATATTGAAAGTTTATCCGAAGATGATAAGAAACGTGTTGACGCATATCAGGAATGGTATGAAAAAATCTTGGATTGTGACAAAGCGATTCGTGAACTCACTAAGTCACAGAAAGATTTAGCTAAAGCAAAGGTCGAACGTGTTATTGAAGCTTATGACACCGTCATAGGTAAACGTGAGAATAAAGCTGACTATTACAACGCTAAACAGGAATTGAGAGTCTCACAAGGGTATAATCAGAAACCTGGTTCTAAATATGAAAAATACATGAAAAAGGAACTCTATTATACCAATGAACAGAAACGTCTTACTGATAAAGAAATAAAAGAATATAAAGGTAGGATGAAAGAATATCTTAAGGTAAATGGACATAAAACTGTCGATCCAGAATACCAAAAGATGAAGAAACAGCTTTATAGTCTCCAGACAGAGGCTGTTAAGTTAGAAAATGAAGCTGCTGAATTAGTTCAGGCTTTACAAGATAATCGTGAACAGATAAAACAATGGGCTGTTGACCGCTGGGATCGTGCAGGTTCCAAGCAGGATGCAGTAATTGATTACGCAAAAGCAAATGATAATCCTGAGTATCAGATTAACGAAAAGATTTATCAGGAGCGCATTAAATCTAATGCGAGACAGATTAATGCACTTCAAAAGCTTCGTGCAGAAAAAGCCGAATACTATGATATTCATTTTTCTTCTATGAACAATGAAGAAGCTCAGAAGTATCTTGATTCTATAGCACAGATTGACGAACAAATTTTAAAAATCGGCAGTGATATAGAAAATCTGAAAAATGAAATCATGGAACTTCGCTGGAAACCATTTGATGATGCACAAGATAAACTATCAAATGTTATCACTGAATATCAGACTATGCAAAAACTTCTCGGTGACGCTGAAAGTTTTTACAATGATGATGGTTCATTTACTACAAATGGATTAACTAACATTTTATTAACTCAAGAATCTATAGATGCGACAAAACAAAAGATTGCTAACTATAGGGAAGGTCTTAATAAGCTTGAAGAACAATATAAAAATGGTTGTTACAGCTTAGACGAATACAATGAGAAAAGCAAACAACTTCTTGATGGTATTCAACAAGAATCTACTGCTCTTTCTGAACTGAAACAGAATATGCTTGATATGTATGAGACTCAAATTAAGAAAGAGAATGATTTACTTCAGGAAAATATTGATAAGCGTAAAGACGCTCTTTCTGCTAAAGAGAAATATTACGATTATGACAAAACTTTAAAAAAGAAGTCTAAAGATATTAATACTCTTAAATCCCAGATAGCTGCCCTTGAAGGAACCAGTAATGCTGCCGCCAAAGCTCGTCTTGAGAAATTACGTGCAGAACTTGCAGATGCCGAAGATGATATGGCAGATACCATGCATCAACACGAAGTCGATATGAAAAATACCGGCTATGAGAATTTCTCTAATGAAGCGAATAAAGCTCTTGATAATACACTTGATGCAGTAAAGAAAAATTCTTCGTTTCAAGAAGCTATTATTAGTGGAATGCTTACCAATGTAACCACTAATTATGATAACACATATAAACATTTACATACTGTGATGGATCAGTATGGTGTTAAGGTGTCTAGCACATTTGATACTATGATAGGTAAGTCTGCTGATTTCAATACAAGTTTGATTCAACAGATAAAAGCATTAGAAACCATTTCTAATATGAAAGTTACTCTTCCATACGGAACAAGCAATGGACAAGGTGGTTCTACAACTGGTAATAATACATATACCGGTGCTGAGAATGGTATTCACAATACATTTAATAGCAATAAAGACTCCACTGGTGCTGGAAATGAAACTCCAGGTACAGTTAATGGAAAAAGTTATAGTTTTTCATTAAACAAATCAGAAATATTCTTGACACCAAATGAATCTTATAAATTGAAAGTTACATGGTCTCCTACCGCACCTTTACATTCAGATATTAAATGGTCTAGTGATAAAACTGATGTTGCAAAAGTTTCATCGTCTGGTAAGGTTACGGCTACAAAAGGGGTACAAACTTCTAAAGGTGGCGGAGCGACAGGAATCCTAGTCGGTGGACTGGAAAAAACATTTAAGGCTACTATTACAGCTAAAAGTGATTTTGGGAGCAAAACTTGTGTTGTACATGTAATGCCAGATGCGCATTACGACGCAATTGAAGAATATGCAAATAAAAATGGATTGGCTATGACCAATGATAAAATGCAGGCAGCTCTCGAATATGCTTATCGAAATGGTGGAAACCATGCTGATAAGGCAAACATAGCAGTTGAGGGATTCAAAAAAGCTTATTTGAATGATAAACCAACATATTTAAAGAGTTGGTTTAATACTCTTCAAAACCGTCCAGATGGTGCAACAGACGTTCCTGCCGGAGTGAGTCCTTTGATAGGATATTTTAATGCTAAAGGTAAGAAAGTCGGACCAAAAGAAATGCAGCAGCTTGCAGATATTCTTGAAATTAGTACTCCAGGTGTTAAAAAATATGATTCATGGGGCTCTGCTTTAAAAAATCAGATACTTCAAAAGTATAAATCATATGGTTTTGCTACTGGTGGAATAATAAATAAACTAATACCTGCTGATATGAGTACTCTTTTAGGTAAAGCTATTATTAGTAATGGAGACCAGGGATTCATTGGTGCAAAAGTTGGCGAATCAGTAATGACCGAAGAATTTACTCGTCTGCTCAAACCTTCTATTGCTGCAATGAATAACTTTACCAATATGTTTAACCCGGTTACTCCTACTGCAACAAATAATGATTATACTATCAACAACGAAGTGAACATTAATGTAGCAAATATGAGTAATGATTTAGACATCCAAGATGTCGCAAACAAAGTTTCTACAATTATTAACAAAAATATGACTAGAGACTGGAGAAAGCTTAGATGATAAAAGGACTGCTTCGGCAGTTCTTTTATTGTATGAAATTATAAAATGAAAGAGGTGAATAAATGTTACAATTTGAATTTGATGGACATAATTCTAGTGAATACGGGATTATAATGACTGGAATCACAGACAATGATAATCTTGAAAGCAGATCTTTACAGTTAGGAGAAAAGAATAGATATAGAGCAAGAGAAAATCATTTCGGAACAGTGTACGACGATAATTATAGCTTTACACTTAGCATCATGAAAAATCCTTGTCACAATATAAATGTGACACCTGAATTATCTAGTGGAATCATTACATACCCAGAAAAATGTACTCCTATATTGAAAAATGGTATTATTACTTTCCCATTGGAGTACATACCAGATGTTAAATTAGGTGTTATACAGATGAATGATACTGATTACCTTTCTTCAAGCAATATCCGTATTATTAATGGCTGGTTAACTTCTCCACAAACACCAAAATTATTTAAGATACTTGGTGGTGACTACTTCTACGAAGATATAGAGTTCTTTGCTACATTCACAGAAATTACTACTGATCATGTTGTGTTCCCATATGAAATGAATTTTACAGTCACTTGCGACAGTCCATATGGTTACACTCCTGAGATTACGCATAATATCACCTCTTCTTCTACTCTTCCAAAAACTTATATAATTAACAACACTTCTGACTGTCATGAAGATTACATCTAATCCTCTTATTAAAATTTACCCCTAAAAGCCATGGCCTATTACAATCCAAAATGTAACAGACAATAACGGAACAATGAAAATAAATGCTTTAAAAGATGATGACTTTTATATTGATTGCCAGCATTTAAAAATATATGACATTACTAATTCAATTATAAGTTTTGAAGATTTGGGTGTAAAAGATATAGATAATATATACTGGCTTAGATTGGCTTACGGTGAAAATGAATTAAGATTCACTGGTGATGCTACATTTGAGCTTATTTATAGAGAACCAAGAAAGGTGGGTGCGTTTGGGTGAAAATAAATCATAAGTATGATATTTATGGACGTACTGAGCCTTCTATTATTTATTTAGCTAAACCTGGCAAAAGATTATATTGTGCGCTAGGAGGCATTGATACATCTACCGCTTCATTGTCGTTAAAAACTAATAATACAGCTGAATTAACATTTACTGTTGATAAATACATAAACAATACTGTTACTGACGGGTATGAAGAACTTGATGAGCTAATGGAGCTATACTGTGATGGCATTTGGTTCAAAATAGTAGATCCGCCAACTATTAATAATGATGGTTTGCGTGAAACTAAAGAGATTACTGCTGAGTCTTATGAAATCATGCTTACTCAATATAAACTGAAAAACTTTAAAATTAATATGGGCGAAGAAGATTCCTATGAAATGATGTATCAGGCAACTCATGATACAAATAAGTTTTATCAGATTAAGTTTTATGATTCAGAAAATGAAGATCTAAGTTTTTTACATTTAGTATTAAAACATGCAGATGTTCCTGGTTGGCATATAGGTTATGTGGATAATATTACTCCTGATGACGATGGAAAATTACTCCCTAATAATATATGTAACTTTGAAGTAGACGATCAAAATGTATATGCTTTCTTAACACAAGAGGCCGCACAAGCCTATAAATGTGTGTTTGAGTTTGATACTGTAAATATGACCATAAATGTTTATAGACCTGACAGCTTAGGTAAAGATACAAATGTAGTTTTGGGTTTTAGAAACATTCAGAATAGTATAACTATTTCCAGAGATGAAAATTTAGTTACACAATTTTATGTTGAAGGCTTAGATGATTATAATATTGATGCAGTCAATTTTGGTGATTCTGTAATTACTGATCTTTCCTATTTTATATGTGAGCCTTACATGGATACTTCACTACAAGAAAAATATAATGCATGGCAAAGCTACCGGGAGTCCCGCAGAGAAGAGTTTATTAATTTATCCAAAGAATATAATAAAAATTTGGAAGTTCTTACTGAATTAATGAATAGAGTCCCAATTGATACTGCTCAAACAAAATTGGTTCGGGAAAAAAGTTGAAGATTTAAAAGATGCATATAATGCTAACATGGCAATCATTAAGGGTTTAGAAGCTCTATATGTTGATGATGAAAAGAATTTTGATTTAGAAGCTTTAAAAAAGTCACATGATTGGCCTTTATATGAATCAATTATGAACTACACTCTTCCATCTATTGTAGCTGCATTACAAGCTCAAGACGAAACCGTAGAAGGATTCGGTAAAGGAAATATTATTTCATGTGTAAATCCGATTGTGTTGGGCCAAGATTGGTATATGGTAAACCCTGGAACTTCTTCTTTTCAAACTATACAAATTGATGATGCTCCTGCTTATGGAATCACTCGTGGAGTTAAAGTAACTGGTACTAATGGAGGAATTTATCAACACAATATTAGTATTGAACCATCTCAGAGATATACTCTTAGTTGTTTTGTAAAAGGATCCGGTACATTTTATCTTGGTTATAATAACACTGGAGAAGATAGAAAGAATGTTGCTTATAACATTACATCTTCTTGGACAAGAGTTTATACTTCTTTTAATCTTTCTTCTCGTTTAATTGATGTAGCATTCGCTGGAACTAATGATTTCACTATATGCGGTATGCAATTAGAGATGGGCGATTCACCTAGCCAGTTTGGGTATTTCACGCAATCTGAAAATATTATAAAAGCTTATGAAACTGATTGGAAGTTATATGGAATCTCAGAATTAAAAGTAAAGATTTCAACTTACGATAGCTGTATTAAAGAATTAAAAAAGAGTGGTTATGCAGATGGTTATAATCCTCTTTCTGGATATGAAGAAGCATATTTTACTCAGATGCATCAAAAATATCTGGATTATCTGAATTTAAAAGATCAGGCTGAGGCTGCTTTAAAAGAACGCCAGGCTGAATATGATAAGGCTAAGAAACCTGAAATTCAAGAGAAACGAAACCAGATTGCAAAAGATGTATTACTTGAAAATTTTGGTAAAGTACAGAACAAATACTCAGCTTTTACTGATAAAGAAACATATATTATTAAGAGTTTATATAGCCAATCCACTTATACAAATGAAAATATTATTGTTACTACTCTTGACAGTACTGCTGATGCCGTAGATAAGTCTAAAGTTCTTTATGACGATGCATTGGAAGAATTGTATGTGGAATCACATCCACAATATACATATACTGATGATGTAGAGAATGTATACGCTCTTCCAGAATTTAAGGAGTACCATGAACAGCTTGCGGTAAATGATTTTGTGCGTGTAGGAATCACTGATACTAATTATATTAAACTAAGAGTAATTGAAATCACATATAATCCTTGTGATTTAGATGAATCTATGGAAGTTACTTTTAGCAATATGATTCAGTACAAAGCTAAAAGGAATGATTATAATACTCTTTTAAACGATGCCCTTAATACTTCCAACCGTAATGGTGGTCGTGTTAATTCAGTCAACAAATCTTCTACTTCTGATTATGTCATCACATCAGAAGCTATTAAACAAATCTTTTCAAATCCTCTATTCAATTCAATGTTAGGTGGAACTGTCACTGGAGGAACCGGATCTGGTGGAACCATTACTGCTGATACAATTATTGCAGAACTCGTGAAAGCAAAAGAAGGTGTATTTGATAAGCTTACTGTTGATACTGCTTTCATGAAATATCTCGATGTAAAACTTATTTCCGCAGATAAGATCACAACTCGTATTCTCGAAGCGGAACAGGCAAATATTGAAAAGCTGTCAGCTAAGATTATAGAATCTAATCAGATTAATGCTGATATGATTAATGTAAAAAATCTTCTTGCAGGTCATGCAGGAGTTGGAGAATTACATACAATTCATCTTACTGTAGAAAATGCAGAAATTGATCAGGCTGTTATTACTAATCTCATCGCAAAGAAAATTGCAGTTGGAGATTTAATGGCTCAAAATGCTCTTGCAAATCAAATTGTACTTATCTCTAAAGACAATAAACCTACTATTGCATTTCAAGAAAGTACTCAACAGTTTTATGATTCCAAAGGAAATGTTCGTGTGCAGATTGGTATGGACGGTAAAGGGGATTTCAACTTTATTGTTAAAAATGGAGACAGAGCCGCTTTATTTGATGAAAATGGTATTACCCAGACAGGTATTCCAGATAATACAATTCTTGGAGACATGATTAATAACGCCACCATTACCAAAGACAAACTTGGATTTCAAATCATAGAACCAAATGAACAAGGTGGTATTGATATCACTAATATTTATGATGGTAAAGGAAATCAATGGTGGGGAATAGAAAAGACTACTATTACAGATGACTACACAAAGCAGATTAAGAATGTTACAGATACTCTGACCGGACAAATCGAAACTAAGGTTAGTAATACTCAATATCTTAAAGATCAAGAATCTATCCGAACAGATTTTTCTGATATCAAACAAAATGTTTCTGGGATTACATCTACTGTAAGCAGTATGCAAACAGATCTTTCTGAAGCTCAAGAAAAAATTAAAGCAAACACCTCTTCTATTACTCAGAATGCAGATAAAATCAGTTTTATGGTAACTGGTGACAAAGAGTCTGAGTTCACAGTTACTGATAAATTTATTCAGATGATTTCTGACCATATTAGCATTGATGCCAGCACCATTGACATTAATGGTATTATCACTGCAATGAATACACACACTGGACCAGGTAAAACTAAAATCGACGGTGGTATTATTGAAACTAACACTATTACCGCTGATTCTATTAAAACAGATGCCATTATGTCTAAAGTATTTGAAGATAGTTTAGTATCTTGTTATTCAACTAAAGGAATATGGTTTGATTTATCTGACAGTGGAGCAATTAAAGCAAAAAATTTTGCTATTGATACAGATGGAAATGCTTATATTCGTGGTGACAGTACAGTTGAGGGAACTATTATCGCAAATCACGGAAAGATTGGTGGAGAAAAAGGGTTTATAATTGATTCTGAAAAATTATATTCTGGATTAAAAGATTTTCCTACAAAACAGCCCTCTTCTGTTTCAAAAAATAAAAATGTATATATTGGTACAAATGGTATTGCTCTTGGTGACGGTAATTTTATGGTTGATTCTAACGGTAAGATGTATGCTAATCAAGGTGAATTTACAGGTAAGATTGCAGCTAATGATGGATTTATTGGTGGATGGATTATTTCAAGTAATTCTTTAACTGCTAATAAAGGAAGCATAAGTATAAGTCCAGATGGTATTCATTGGGGTGATTACCTAAACATTAATAGTCAAGGTGCTACATTTAAAGGTCATATTACAGCTACTTCAGGAAGCTTTACAGGAGATGTAATTGCTAATTCACTTACACTTGGACCAGGTTCAACTGTTAACGGACTAAGTTATAATGATCTTGACGATAGACCTAATATTCCATCTGATCTTAGTGGATATATTACTATTGATGGAAAAATTGGTATTATTCAAAATGAAGATCAAGAAATACCCTCTGGGGCAACTGGATTTAAAGTGTCAAAAAATGGTTTGTTACAAGCAAGTAATGCTATTATTTCTGGAACTATTTATGCTTCTTCTGGTACTTTCGCCGGAAATGTAACCGCAAGAACAATGACTGCAAAAAGAAGTTATAGCATTTATTATAATGATGTAAACGGTAACCCTACTGATTCAAGAGAAATTATCTCTGCTACTAATTGGGGACTTACAAGCGGTGATTTAAGATTCGGGCTAAGTGATGAATGCGGGATATATGATATCTACAGATGGTTGGAGGGGGAAATACTTTGCGAATCATGGGGGATACTCTCCTTGTTACTGCGCCTATGCAAATACAAAGCAATTGTTTAGTACAAAGTCAATTTGTTATAGATACTACAACAGGATCTATCCCTTATCAGAATATGAAATGGACACCATATGAAGTTAATAGTTCTGGAAATCCAATCTATCTTGATTATGATAATCGAGAATATTTTTCATATAATGGATATGGACATAATCATACGTTGCTTCCAAATACAGAAGGTGGTTGTGCAATTGGTATTGGTAACGTAGATAAGCAAGATGCTGATGTTACCGCTACATGGTGTATTATGCCTTATAATATTTATACCGAAAAAAAACTGATGAGAATATAAACGGAATCCCGGTTATAACAAGTATCAAAAGAGATGCAAGTGCAACTATGAATATTGGTTCTAAAAATAATAAATTTAATTGTTTGTATGTAAACGCAATTCATATGGGTGGACACACATACACATCTTTAAATTCTGGTGGCGGAAAGATTGCTTCTTACAAAGCAACTGCCAGTCAAGTTAATTATAACGATGATCCTAAAGTAGAGACTTCTGTAAACACTGCAGGAGATACTTTGACATTTAAATTTAGTATCCCTAAGGGAAAAGACGGAACCAATGGTGCTCGTGGACCACAAGGAGCAACTGGTCCACGTGGGCCAGCTGGATCTGTAGATTATACATCTGTAACGAAAATATATCATAATAGTGAAAAAAATCGTTATGCAGAAGTTACATCAAATGGATCTGCAAGATATTTCGGTCCATATGAAATGGAGGGCTTAAATTTAGGAAATGCAAGCTATAAATGGAAGAATATTTATTATACAGGTGCTTTAAACGGTGGTTCAGATGAGTATATAAAAGATGATATTAAAAGTATTAATACTATTTCATCTATTGACAAGTTTTATATGTCATTAAATCCAATTCAATATAAATTTAAACAACGTCCAAACGATGATGAAATACCTAAAATACATTTCGGATTTGGAGCAAGGGAAACAGAAAGGCATTTAAAAGAAAATAATTTTGAATCAGAAAATTATAGTATGGTTACAAAAGCTATTTTAGATAAGCCTAATTTTGTTGGACGTACTGATGAATATTCAATGAATTACCTTGAATTCATTTCTCTCAATACTCACATGACTCAAAAAGCCCATCATCGTATTGATTCTCTCGAATCTGAAAATCAATCTCTTAAGAATGAAATTCTTATACTCCAGGGACAGCTCTCTCTCATTACTCAACGACTACAAAAAATGGAGGAAAAGTTATGTTAAAAATTAGTGAAACAAGAAATGTATCCGGTCAGGTTATGATCGGTGAAGGTGAAAACTCAAAGCAGGTTGCTTATCTTAATGCATCTGTTAGTAAAGATGGAAATGTAAATATCAATAAATCTATTCAGGATAGTGAAGCATTTAAAACAAATAAAGAGGCTGTCCTGAAAGATTTTACAGAGTTTGAAACATACGTATATGGAATTATTCCTGAATAAATAAGAGGCCATGAGCAATCGTGGTCTTTTATTATGCAAAGAAGGTGAAATATTTGACTAGTCGAGAATATGAACTTGAATTAAAGAAAATTAAAGCCCAAAATCGGCAGATTGAAATGAAACGAAATCTGAAGGCAGCAAAGGTTAAAAGATTTAATTTGAAAAAGCCAAATACAAGTAAGCTTATTGTGTTTGTAGTCTTTGCTATTTGCTTACAGATTCTTTGGTTTAGTGAACATATGATAAGTCTCACTGGAGATACGAGTTATATGTATGCACTCATAGGTATTCCGGCAGCGTTGATTCCTACAATTTTAGGATATTATGCCAAAGCTAGTAAAGAAAACCAGGTCGGAGGTATTACCTATGATACTGCAATGTGCAATTTAGAATCACAAGAAAGGCCAGTCTTCGATCATGTATCTGAAGATGAGGCTGTAGGATGAATGGAGGTATGACTATGAATATTAAACAGGGTATTCAGGACGTATTATATCTGATCATTACTGGTATTCTTCCACTTCTTATTACTTATGGAATCCTCTTCCTAAAAGTAAAGATTAAAGAACAGGAAAAGAACTTGGAGAATGATCAGCTCGTGAAATATATAGATGCTGCTACTGATGCTATTAGTAAAGCAGTGCTTACAGTTAATCAGACTTATGTGGATTCATTAAAGAAACAGGGTAAGTTTGACGAAGAAGCTGCCAAGACAGCTAAACAGATGGCTATTGATAAAGCTAAGGCTTTGATTACAGAAGATTCTAAAGCGGCTATCGAAACATTATATTCTGACTTTGAAGCATATCTAAATGATGCTATTGAAGAACTCGTCAGAGAAAATAAAGTTACATATTAATATAAAAGGAGTACAAGGATTATGAAAAAAGTTATTGTAAATGCAGACATTATGGCAATGTATAAAACATTAAATTCTATGAAGAGTCGTGCGGATTTAATCGCAGGAGATGTTGATGTATTCTGGGCGAATACAATGAACCTGAAGACTCTTAAGGCGCAGGTAGATAAAATCTCAGAGGTTGAGCAGGAGTTAGTTGATTCTTATTTTACAGAGGAAAACTCACATTCTATTGTTGACGAAAACGGTAATGAAACAGGAAATCGTGCTCTTAATGATGACATAAAAGATAAAATCATCCCTGAAATTCAAGAAGGTCTGCAGAAAATTTATGATAAAACATGTGAACTTGATGTTGAGATGATCCCAGAGGAATCTCTCAAGAAAATGCTTAAATCTAATGAAGACAAACTGTCTATGCTTGATATGACAGTACTATATGAATTTGTAGAAAAAGGTGAGTAATAATGGCAACATATATTCAGGGAATTCAAACCTCTGTTGGTGTTGTTAAGTATGATTATAATTATCTGGCTAATCTCCCTGAATCAGATATGACATTATCTAAACAGGGTGCATTCGCTGATGCCCTTGTTGTTGGAAGAAAACTTACTCAGCTGGGAGCTGATGTGGATAAATTGAAAGAATCTATGACTGCCGTACAGAAATCTATCTCTGATCTGCAGTCTGCAGATTCTTCTTCTAACACTTCAATTGAACAGATCAATACATCATTACTTAGCATGACCAATAATATCGAAACAATACAGAACAATATTACTACTTTGACTCAGAATACTGCTGAGATCAAGAAAAGTGCTGATAATGCGAATTCATCAGTCACAACACTGCAAGAAACTATTAAGTCACTACAGACTAGAATTGAAGCTTTAGAAAAAACTCAGACTAAATAAGGAAGGAGGCAGTTATGTATACACTAAAAATTACAGATGAAAATACTGTTGTAACAACAGTCAAAGAATCAATTGTGGAAAGAAGTAATTATGTAGATAAGATTCAGATTGTAACAAGTAAAATGTATCGGGAACAGATTGATATGTCAGATACAACTGTTTATATGAAGTATAAGCTCCCGGTGTCAGACAAAATTAAAATGACACAACTTATTATAAATAATCTTGAATATGAACAGAATTATATCCAGTATTTAATTCCTGTCGATGCAGCACTTACTGCTGAAGCCGGGGATATCGAAGTATCTTTCACGTTCTTAAAACTTGTTGCTAATGAAGATGGAACGTACACTTCTTATATTCGAAAAACCACATCAGGTGTTATTCATATTACTCCACTTGTACAATTTGATAAATATGAACCTTCTGAATTGTTTACTGAAATTGATCAGAGACTCCTTGCTATGGAAGGAATGATTAAAGATCTCAATGCTCAGAATAAAGCAACTTATGAAGGTATGGTGAAAGATATTCGTCTTAATACAGAAGACAGAAAAATCACTTTAACAGACAGAAATGGTGAAGATACTGGAAATGGTATCGTTGTAAAAGATCTTTCTGCTATGGTAGCCGAAGATATGACAGGTAAAGATCCTGATGGCACACAGGATGGAGTTGTTCATCTTGATCAGGTTGTCGATCTGGATAAATTATTAAAGTAAAGGAGTCATGATATGTCATTTAAAGATTCTAAAATTGCTGCTGCGGCTAATTCGGCAATGACTTTGAGTGCTGAGTTAGCCGTAGACACTGAGGAATATACATTATGTACTGATGGTCGTTATGAAGTATATACCAAATATCAAGACGATGCATATTCAACAGTGGATAACTTAAAAAATATTACCGTTGATGCTACACAGATTAATATTATGCAGGAAGAAAACAGCCAGTATATGCCATTTAGGATTCCAAGATATTGGGATGGTATGGATCTTATGGATATGCTCATCCAGATAAGATATGAATCTATAGCTGAGAAAAAAGGTAAAGTAGCGACAGTTATCAATGTAGCTTCCAACAATACTTATATTCGATTTGGTTGGTTGATTGATGCTGCTGTTACAGCAAATGCCGGAGATATAATTTTTGAAATTATGGCTACTGGCGTAAATGAAAAAGGAAACAATTATATTTGGAGAACCAAACCAAATGGTAAGTTTACTGTTCTTCAAGGATTAAATTATGACGGAATCATTGAACCTTCTGAAGATTGGTATACAAGTTTTGTAAATATGATTCTTGGTCATGTAGCCGAAGCAAAACAATACGCAGATGAAGCAAAAGCTTCTGCTGCTTCTATTAATGTAGATGATATAAAGGCAGATGTAAAAACATCTGTTATGAATGATCTTAATGGAACAGTAACTGAATCTCTGAAAGCATATTATACAAAAACAGAAGTTGATACAAAAGTCAAAGAATTAAACACTGCTATTTCCGGTATTGACAGTTTAAAGAACTTAAAAGTTGAATATGACAACGCAACTGGAAATTTAGTGTTTAAAGATGGAACGGAACCTATTGGAGAACCTATTACTATTAACAGTCTTGCAAACCTCATAGTTGAGTATTCTGTTGTCAATGGAAAAGGTTCATTAGTATTCAAAGATGGAGAAACTATTATTCAGACTGTAGAACTTAGTTCTATTGAGCCATCTGCTGAGTGGAGAGCTGCATTGAAGCAGGAACTTGAAGCAGAAATGGACGAGAAAGATACAGTAATCTCTAATCGAATTGGTCCACTTGAAACAGCTAAAACTGAAATCGAAAAGAATGTAAATGCCAATACTACTGCTGTCTCAGAGATAAAAACTACTATTTCAAACATTGAGAAGAAAGTAGAAAGTGCTACTACAAAATCTGATGAGGCCAAAAATGCTGTAGATATCTTGAAACAAAATATGACTTCTTATGATACTCAGTTTGAAGGAATTAATACAGATATTACAGATGTTAAAGCCGCCATTGAAGAAATCAAGAAAAATCCTGCGGCTGCAGAGTACGATGTTACATACGAAAATAGTATTTTTACATTTTTAAAGGATGGAGAAATCCAGAAAAGCTTTAAAATTGAAGGTGGTGGAGGATCTTCCTCAGATACTACTACTATTACTATTGAAAGAATCACAAATGCAGATGCTATTTTCTTACTTGGTTCAAAAGCAATTATTGAATATAGTTTTTCATCTGTAGATAATACTGGTGATACAACTGGAGCCGGTACTGCTGTGTGGAAAGTTGGTAATACTATTGTAGCTACGAATACGGCTGCGCAAGGAAACAATAGTTTTGATATCACTGAATATCTTAATGTCGGTGCAAATACTATTAGATTAACTATTACCGACAGTTTTGGGACACTTGCCACTAAGACATGGACTGTGACTATTGTAGAATTCAAACTTGAAAGCACCTTTGATGATACTTTGTTATATACAAATACAGATGTAGTATTTAGATATACACCTTATGGAAACGTTAATAAGACTCTTCATTTTATTCTTGATGGTGAAGACTTAGGCACTGTTGAAACTCAGTCTTCTGGCAGAATTATGTCTTATAATATTCCTAAACAGGAACATGGCAGCCATTTACTCAAAGTATATATGACTGCGACAATTAACAATAAAGAAATAACCTCAAATACTATTTGTAAGGATATTATTTGTGTTGATCCTACAAATAGAACTCCTATTATTGGATGTGCTCAACAGGAATTTACAGCACAACAGTACCAGGCAACAAGTATTAAATATGTTGTATATGATCCTGATCACAATCCCGCCTCTGTAAAACTATCAATTGATGGTAAAGTACAGAGCACTCTTTCTGTAAATCGTTCTGCTCAAATCTGGAGTTATAAGTCATCCACTGAAGGGAAACATAACCTGACCATCTCATGTCGTAAAGTGACTAAGATTTTATCAGTTAATATCACTAAACTTGATATTGATGTTGAACCAATCACAGCTAACTTAGCATTTGATTTTAACCCTGTTGGAAAATCCAATGGAGATACCGACAGACTCTGGACCGATAAAAATAACTCTGCTATTACTCTTTCAGTATCAGATAACTTTGACTGGGATAATGGTGGATACCAGATTGATGCTTCTGGAAACCAGTATTTCTGTGTAAAAGCTGGAACAACTGCTCAGATTAATTATAATCTCTTCGGAAAAGACCCGAAACAGACTGGTTCTGAATTCAAATTTGTATTTAAGACTCAAAATGTTCGCAATGCTTCTGCTACTTTCTTATCATGTATTGATGGTACTGAAGGCTCTGACGTAGGTATTAAAATGGATGTTCATGAAGCATACGTGAACACTTCTACTGACAGCTTATATTTTCCATATAGCGAAGAGGATATTATTGAATTTGAATATAATATCAATACAATTGATACAAAAGACACATCTGCAACTTCTATCATTATGACTTATGAAGACGGAGTTGGAGGAAGACCTCTTATTTATGATAATTCTCATAGACTGCACCAGTATTCTCCTGTTCCGATTACTATCGGTTCTCCGGATTGTGATGTGTTGATTTATAGAATGAAAGCTTATTCTGCTTCTCTCACAGATTCTGACATTCTTGCTAACTTTATTGCAGATGCTAGAGATTCAGATGAAATGATTGCAAGATATAATAGAAACCAGATCTACAATGACAATAATGCTCTTACTCCAGATTCTGTAGCTAATGCTTGCCCGAATTTAAGAATTATAAAAATTGAAGCCCCTCACTTTACAAATGATAAGAAGGATTTTGTTAAAAATACTTCTATGGAATGTATTTATAAGAATGGGGATCCTAAATTAGATAACTGGAAATTTATTAACTGTTTCCACGCCGGACAGGGAACTACAAGTAATGAATATGGTTTTGCTGCCAGAAATATTGATGTTATTTGTTGTGCGGATGGTGTACATCAGATCAATAGTAAGATTCCTCTTGATCCTAACTATAAGACAGAGTTGGTTCTTGGCGATGGTACAAGATATGAGGACGGAACTGGTAAGATTAGTCTTACAAGAAACTCTGTTCCAAATAATTGGTGGAATTTTAAAGTAAATGTAGCATCTTCAAATATGGCAACTAATGCATTAGGACAGAAGAGATTCAACGACTTTTTACCATATGAAAGTCCTGCGGTACGTAGAGATCCTAAAGTTAAAAACTCTATGGAATTTGTCAACTGTGTAATCTTTATTAAAGAATCTGATCCTGATATTACTACTCATAGAGAATTTCAGGATACAGACTGGCACTTCTACTCTCTCGGTAATATGGGAGATTCAAAGAAGACTGATATTACAAGAGCTTATGATCCAGAGGATATGAAAGAATTCTGTATTGAGATCAGTGATAATACTCTTCCAAACTCTGCATTCCAGACCGGTATAACAAACCAAGATGGAACTATGAAATATCCTATCAGTAAAGCTGAATGGAAAACTGGTAATACAGCATATGATGCTCTGTATAATAACTGGGATGGATCATTTGAATTCAGATATGATTGTTGCGGCGATTCTAAGGATGGTTCTGCTCTTACTTCTGATGAAGCAAAAAAGAAAATACGTACAGATAACAAACAGATTTGGAGAGACTTCTATGAGTTTGTAATTACGTCTAGTGATAAAGAATTTAAAGATGGCTTGAAAGATTGGTGTATTCAGGATGCAATGCTCTATTTCTATTTAGTTACACTCAGATATAGTATGATTGATAATAGAGCCAAGAATGTTTTCCCGCATTGGGCAAAACATTATATCACTCAGGAAGAAGCTACAACTATGGGTGATAAAGCTAAATATTATACTATAGATGATGATGCGGCTGCTCTGCATAATGGTTATAGATTTGATCTATGGGCATATGATATGGACACTCAGCTTGGTATTAATAATTCAGGTGAGCTGTCATTCCCATATGGTAAGGAAGATACTGACTATAAAGAAGAAGGAAATCCTTCATCTGGTTATGTTTTCAATGCTGCTGAATCTGTATTGTGGTGTAGAATACGTGATGTATTTACACAAGAATTAAGAAATATGTATCAGTCTGTAGATTCTAACTGTTGGTCAGACTCCCACTTAATCAATGAGTATGAAGCATGGCAGAATCAATTCCCAGAAGAACTTTGGAGAATCCACTATGAAAGATTATATCTAAGAACATATCGTGCTGGAACAGTAAGATTCCTTAATGAGATGATGAATGGACGTGGAAAATATCATCTCAGACAATGGGAACGTGACCAGCATATTTATATGGGAACGAAATTCTTACATACAGATGTAAAGTCTGATCAGATTATGTTTAGATGTAATACTCCTAAGAAAGTTGTAGTTAAACCAGATTATACTCTGAAGATCATTCCTTATTCTGATATGTATATTTCTGTACTTTATGGTAATTCACCAGAAACTACTCAGGTACGTGCAAAAGCCGGACAAGAATATAAGATTACTACGGACTTAACAAATATGGATGATACAGCTATTCTTATCTATGCTGCATCAAGAATCGAGGCATTAAATGACCTCTCTGCTTGTTATATTCATGATAATGATTTCTCAAAGGCTTCTAAGCTAAAAACTCTTATCATTGGTAATAATACAGCTGGATATCAGAATACTTTTATGACATCTCTTAATATGGGTAATAATACTCTTCTTGAGACTTTGGATATTCGTAATTGTCCAAATCTTACAGGATCTGTTAACCTGTCTGCATGTGAAAATCTTATTAATCTTTATGCTGATGGAACTATTGTAACATCTGTATTATTTGCTAATCATGGTAAGATTGCTCATGCTTCTCTCCCATCTTCTATCAACACTCTTACACTCAAGAACCTCAAAGACTTAACTGATCTTAAGGTTGCAGGATACGATAATTTACAGACATTTGTATGTCAGAATTCTATCGTAGATGCTCTTGCTATCTTAAATGCTGCTATTAATACTCTTCGTACCGTAACAATTACTGGTATCTCATGGAATCTTGATGATACTACGCTTCTTCTGAAATTAGCAAAGCTTACTGGTATTGATGATAATGGAGCTACTACAGAGCAGTCTGTTCTTACTGGAACCGTACATGTACCTGTAGTCAGACAGCAGGAATATAAAGAATTTGTTGGTTCTGAAGATGAACCTGGAATCTGGACAGACCTTGTTCTTACTTACGATTCAATCATTACTCAGTTTAAAATTACATTTATAAATGATGATGAAAGTAATACTATCCTTGATATCCAGTACGTAGATAAAGGTGGAAACGCTGTTGATCCTACTACAAGAGAAGTTAATCCGATTCCTATTCCTACAAAGAAAAGCACAATTAAGCTTGATTATACCTTCAAAGGATGGGAAGGTTCAATGACAGGAATCTTTGCTGACAGAACTATTACTGCTATATATGACAGTAAAATCCGTGAATATACTGTAAAATATGTTTCTAAAGGATTATCTCTTCAAGAATCTACTGCCCAGTATGGTTCTTATGTAAAATATACAGGTGATACTCCTGTATATACTGCTGAGGAATCTGCTTATAAGTACAATCTGTTTAAAGGATGGGATAAGTCAGGATTTGTCGATGGAAATAAAACGATCAATGCAGTATATGAAACATGCGAATACGTAGATGGATACTTTGATAGTAAGGATCTGACCAATATGACACAGGTTGAGCTTTATACTCTTATGAAAATGGGACTTGAAGCAAAATCATTATCATTAAAAGATACATTAGATTTCAAACTTGGTGTTGATTATAGCTATGGCGACATTGAAGAGCATGAAGTTATTTCAGCTGCGACTAAATTTGATGGAACAAACTATATTGACACCGGATTAAAAATCATGGAAAAAGACAGAGACTTTACAATTGCTATTGACTTTGAATTTGATTCAGGAAATAGTGTAAACTCCACTCTTGCTCAGTGTTTTCAAGGTGATGGTTCAAATGGATTCAGACTTTGGTATTCTCAGGAACCTCGTTTCTCATGGAATACTGATAGTATAACTCCATCTGCTGGAACAAACCGAGAGATTATTGTATTTCGTCATGAAGCTGGAAGTCAGAAGCTTTATGTGTACAATTCAAACATGACTGGGAAAGAAGTATCTTCTACTACTCTGAATGCGATCAGGATTCCAGAGCATAGTTCCACTCTCGTATTTGGATGTTCTAAAGCTGACGACGGAGCATATGAAAACTTTGCAAAAGGCACTATACATTGGGCTAAAGTCTGGTACGCAGATCTTGGTGAAGAACAATGTATGGATATTGCTGCATGGATCCACGAAGTAATCCCTATGGAAGTGGCTAAGTTTAAAGGATATTATCTGTCTGACGTTGCTTCAAAGAGAGCTAACATTACATTTGTTGCTTCTAATCTCCTTGGTACAGAAAAACCTTATAATAATAAGAGCACAAATGCAGGTGGATGGGCTGATTCTACATTAAATACATGGTTGAATACTCGTATGGTTAAGGCAATCTCTCCTTTATGGAAAGCTCTGATCAAACCTGTAAAAGTATACTCTTCTATTGGTAATAAATCTAATGACACTTCTGTATCTAATTGCAGATTCTATGTTCCATCTCTGTACGAAGTTGATCCTACTGCTACTTCTGAACCATATATTTCTGAAACAAATGCTCCTATTGCTTATTTCACAGATGATGATACCAGAAAGAAAGCAAAACCTTCTATTCCTGCAGAGTATAAATCTTATTGGACCAGATCTCCAAATGCTACAGTTGCAAACTGGTTGTATACGGTTAATGAATCTGGTGCAACATATGGATTCTCTTATCCAGGACAGAATTCTGGAATTTTACTTATGTTCTCAATTTCATGCGAGGGGTAACTATTCCCCTCTTATAAGGAGGATATCACATGTATTATAAAGTAATCAAAAATGATGAAGTCGTAGATGTCCTTAATCATATCCTGTATATCAAATATCAGGAAAAACATAGTCTGTTGCTTCTATGTGATATCACAGAAGCACAGGCTATTTTAAGTTCAGACGGAAAATATGGATGGCACATTGAAGGTCTCTATAATTTTCCGCCTGATAATGACATTTATGCAATAAAAGAAATTTCAAAATATGAATATGACAAATTGAAGAGGTGATCACAGCATGGCGTTAATTCCAACCTGGTATTCTGCATCAACTAAGCAAATTGCAGAAAAGGCTTTACAAAGAGGGGTGCTAAAATACCCAGGACTTTGTTACATCCAAGACAGTAAGAGTATAGCGTGGGTGACCATCGACAACACATTAGAATATGTCAAAGGAGATAAACAGATTACAGATGTAAAATGCATCGGATCAAATCTTATGTTTTTCTCTGGAGATAAACTGCTTTTCTCTTATGACATATCTATGACTGATGAAGATAAAGATCATATTATTGAAGAGGTCAAGAAAACAATCGGATTGGATAATTATGTCAAATCTTCTGAGCTTTCTACTCTTTTAGATAATATAATCGGTAATCTTGAAGATAAGTCCACTGTTGTAGACTATATCAACAGCTTATCTTATAACAAATTATTTGACGTACCTATTGTAAATCTTATAGGTACACTTACTGTTCCTGTGAAGATATCATCACTCGATGATGGTATTTATAAAGTAAAAGGCCAATGTATCATTGGCGGAAACAATACTACTGTTCAATCTTCTGCAGACGATGTTCTGTATCTTGTATCTCATGATGCTGATACTTCCAGCACAACAATCACAAAAATGCAAGGAAAATCTATTACATTGTATTTCATTCAGCAAGATGGTGAATATACGACTGATCGTTATATCACTGAAAGCTGGATTAATGAACAGAATTTTGCAAGTGCTGATTCTGTAAAAGAATATGTTTCAAATATTATTGAAGACACTGTTCTGGATGTTTTAGATGAACATATTGACGCTGCTTTAGATCGAAAACTCGGAAGTATTGATTCCGAAGATTTAACAAATATATTTCAAGGAGGAAACTAATTATGGCAAAATTACAGTTCGCTACACTTTCTAACCTTCAGGAGTTCTTAAATCTGCATAACGTACAGATTGACTCAAAAATCAGTGAAGCTGTTAAAAGCTCAATTAAAACAGTATCCCAGTCTGAAGACGGATACACACTTTATTTTTACACAAAAGTTGCTCCAGTGACTGTTGATGAGGCAGCTTTTACTATTACTATTCCTCAGCCGACAGGAAAAGCTGACAAAGTAAAAGGTGCAGTAAAAGGTCATCTTGCAGGATTAGATGAAAATGGTAATCTGGTAGATTCTGGAAAGACTGCTGCAGATTTCGATGCTGCTGGTGCTGCTAACACAGCAAAAACAGAAGTAATGTCTTATGTTGGTACCATTCCTGCTGATGCAAAAGCTAAAAATGTAGTTGCTTATATCAAAGAAGCTGTTACTGCTGGTCAGTATGATGATTCTGCATTAAAAGCAAGCGTTGCAGCTAATACAGCAGCTATTGGAACACTGAATGGCACTGGTGACGGATCAGTAAAGAAAGCTGTTGCAGATGCAGTCGCTAAAATCGTCGCAGATGCTCCAGAAGCATATGATACACTGAAAGAGATTTCTGATTGGATTTCTACACATACATCTGATGCTGCTACAATGAATTCTCAGATCAAAACAAATAAAGAGGATATCACAAAGCTGAAGACTCTTATCGGTACTCTTCCAGAATCTGCTACATCCAAAGATATTGTAAGCTATATTGCTGAGTATGTATCTAAAGCTCTCGCAGACTCTGATCTTTCTCAGTATGCAAAAGCTGCTGATCTTGAAGCTGCTGTAGGTAGAATTGATGCTCTTGAAAAGAAAGTTCCTACATTAGAAGCTGCTGACACAAAGAATGCAGAAGATATTACTGCTGTTAAAGGCAGAATGGATACAGCAGAAGGCAAAATTACTGCTGTAGAAAAAGATCTTGCTACTGAAAAACCGAAGATTGCTAAGAACACATCTGATATCACCGCTCTTAAAGGGCTTGTTGGAGATGGATATGAAGCAATTCCAAGTGCGTCTATCAAAGGTTTATTTACTGCGTAAAAATACAATTGATTTTATTGGGAGGAGGGCTGCAATGCTCTCCTTCTATTTTAAAAATAAAAATGGAAGGATGTGACTAATGCAAAATGAAAGAACAATTTCTTAATCTCACTGGATTAACAGAACTGGTTGGTTATTTGAAGACAAGTATAGCTAATCATAAAGAAATACTTCCATATGCTTCCAATAAGTTATTTCCGTCTGTTGGAGATATAAATACTATTTATATAAATACTGCTACGAATACTATTTATCGTTGGGATAGCTCAAGCAAAACTTATATTACTCTAGCAAAAGCCGTAAAGTCTGTTGCTATTTCAGAAGCTACTGAAAACGGAAAAATCACACTCACTGTAGATGGTAATAAAACTACTGTTCCTATTCATGGATTAGGATCTGCTGCATATACAAATTCAAGTGCTTACTCTCCTGCCGGGCATACTCATACAAAAGCTCAGGTAGGGCTTGGCAATGTAGATAATACTGCCGATGCAAATAAGAGTGTAAAACATGCAACTACTGCTGATAGTGCAACTACTGCAGGAACAGCTACAAATGTATCCGCTGGAGAAGGTACTGCTGATGCAGCTAGACATGTTTGGTTTTCTGACTCTACCACAGAGACAAAGCGAGCATACAGCGATAAGTTTAAATATAATCCTGTTACTAATAATCTGACGGTAAATGTTACAGGAAATGCTGCGACTGCAAGTAGTGTCGCATGGGGTAACATTACAGGAAAACCTTCTACCTATACTCCTTCTGCGCATAATCATAATGATTCAACTATTACTTCTCTCAACGCAAGTAAACTCTTTGGAACAATTGATATTGCAAGGCTTCCCCATGGAGCATTAGAACGTCTGGTTATTGTTGAAGATGATACTGCACGTTTTAAACTTACTACTGCTAATATTCAGCTTGGTGATACCGTAAAAGTAACTAAGACTGAAAAAATGTATTATGTTGTTGATGAGAGCAAATTATCTTCTGAGGCTGGTTATTCAGTATATACTGCCGGAACTGCTACTTCTGTACCATGGTCTGGAGTTACTGAAAAGCCTAGCAGCTATCCACCAGCGTCTCATAATCATGATGAACGTTATTATACCGAGACTGAGATGAATAGTAAATTAGCTGAAAAAGCTACAAAAGTACATACGCATACTAAAAGTGAAGTTGGATTAGGCAACGTTGACAATACTGCTGATGCCACAAAAAGTGTTAAATATGCTATTTCTGCAGGTAGCGCATCATCTGCCGCTGCTCTTACTTCTAATGCTGGATCATCAACTCAGCCAGTATATTTCTCAGGTGGTAAGCCAGTAGCTTGTTCATATACACTTGGTAAGTCAGTGCCTGCAGATGCATTATTTACCGATCATACTTATGGAAACATGAAGGGTGCTACTTCTTCTTCCGCCGGAAGTGCTGGTCTTGTTCCTGCACCTAATATAGGAGAACAATTAAAATTTCTTCGTGCAGATGGTACATGGGTAATTCCTACAAATACGACATATTCTGTAGGTACATCAAGTTACTCAGGAATAACTAAGCTTTATACCGAAACTGGGTCGGCTATAGATGGTACCATGACTCAAAATGCTATTACAACTGCCCTAAATGGAAAATCTGCTACTGGACATACACATAATTATGCTGGATCATCTTCAGTTGGAGGAAATGCGAACGCAGCTGTAAAATTAGCTACTGCAAGAAAGATTGGTAGTGCTTCATTCGATGGCACTGCCGACATTACTTTATCTCAGATGGGACTTAATGTTCCTGTTGAAATTACAAAGGCTGATTATCTTGCAAAAAAGAAAGCTGGAACTTTAAACGCAAATACCTATTACAATGTTATTGATGAATATGATTCTGTAAATGTTATTAACGACTCATCTGTAACAGCCAACAGTACGTTTTCAAGTACTAAATCAGAAAAAACATATGCAAAGAAAAGTACACTTGTTAATACTACTCTCACAGCAAGTAAATGGACTGGATCTTCTGCCCCATATAGTTATGTATTATCCGTATCTGGAGTAACTTCTTCAAATATTGTAGAAATAGATTATGCTTCTAATGCTTCATCTGCTGCTATTGAAGCTTACCAAAATGCAATGTTAGCTGACGGAGGACAGACTACAAATCAAATTACTATAAAAGCAACCGAGAAACCAACTGTAGATATTCCCATTACTATTGTTATAAGAAATGATTTATAAAAGGAGGCGATAACATGGCAATTTATAAAGGTGAACAATGTCTTGCCGGAGTTGGTAAGAATGCAACTATTAAAATTGGTACTGCCGAAACTGGTTCTTCAGCTGCAGTAACTAATTCTGGCACTGATACAGATGCTATATTGAATTTTACATTACCTAAAGGTGATCAGGGAGTCGGCATATCAAGTGTTATCCCTCATTATCTTGCTAGTTCTCAATCTCAAAGTGTTACTAAGGAAACTACTGGGTGGGCGACTTCTGCTCAGGTTATGACATCTACAAACAAATATTTGTGGTGTTATCATGAATTTGTTTTGACAAACAATAATCATTTGTACACTACTCCAACAGTTATAGGTGTTTATGGAGATAAAGGTGATCCGGGTACAACTGATTATAATGGATTACAGAATAAACCGGTCGTTAATGGAGCTGTAACTGCTTATCAGTCAGATATTATGAAATCTCAGTTAAGGAATGTGACGTTCTCTACTGAAGAACCTAAGACAACTGATGGTAAACCTGGTGATATGTGGGTGGTGTATGGCGATGAGTAATATTAAAACAGGTGATATTTTAAACTTTGATTATACTGGTGCTGTTCAGAGTGTCACATTACCTAAAGGAACTTATAAATTGGAATGCTGGGGCGCTCAGGGTGGAAATCGGAGCCAAGATAGTGCTTCTGCTACAGTTACAGGTTCTGGACTTGGTGGTTATTCTATTGGAATACTAACTTTAACACAATTAACTACTTGTTATATTTATGTCGGTGGGCAAGGTGGAATGTCTAGTTCTACAGGTAATGTGAAAGTTGAAGGAGGTTTCAATGGCGGTGGTTTTGCTTCTCACGAGAGTACAGGTGAACCTGGAAATGGTGGTGGCGGAGCTACCGATGTAAGAATTGCTCAAGACTCATTATATGCAAGAATTATTGTTGCAGGCGGTGGTGGCGGTTCAGGTGAAGATAACGAAACTGGCGGATATGGTGGTGGTGAAACCGGTGGCGCAGGATCGGGGAACACTTCATTAACACAAGCTTCTCAAACTTCTGGTGGAACTAATTCATTTGGCTTTGGCCTTGGTGGCAATACCTATAATGGCGGAGCTGGCGGTGGAGGATGGTACGGCGGAGCGAGTAGATACTCCGTTTCATCATACTCTACTGGATCTGATTCTGAAGGCGGTGGTGGCGGTTCAGGCTATGTTTACACATCATCCACAGCTAAAAACTATCCATCAGGTTGTTTATTAAACTCTTCTTATTACCTTACTGACGCTCAAACAATCGCAGGCAACACTTCTTTTACCTCACCTACAGGTTCATCTGAAACAGGTCACTCTGGTAACGGATATTGTCGAATTACTGTTATTGAATGCAAGAATACGGCACTATATACCAGAATAAACAATTCAATGAAAAAGGCTACTGCATTTTATTTCAAATTAAATAATAACAAAATGTACGGTATTGGTTCTGCTAATTCTAATGGTGCAGTTATGAATTTTGATTATACTGGATCAGTCCAGACTACTACATTGACTCCTGGTAGATATAAACTTGAGTGTTGGGGAGCACAAGGTGGAAATAGCAATCAATCAAACGGAACTTATGGTAATGGTGGAAAAGGTGGCTATTCTACAGGTATTTTAAATGTTTCAACTAATACCACTATATATATAACAGTAGGAGGGCAAGGTCAAAATGGAGTCCTTAATACTAGAACTGCTGGTGGTTTTAATGGCGGCGGTGATGGTTATGGTACTAACAACTTTGGCGTAGGTGGCGGAGGTGGTGGAGCTTCTGATATTTCTTTAATGAGTCCTGTATTTTCACACTCATCTTATTTTATAAATAACATTCGAGATACAAACTCACTATTAAGTAGAATTATTGTTGCAGGCGGCGGAGGATCTGCAGGATATGACGTTAGTAATAATGCAGCTAATGGTGGTGCTGGTGGAGGTACTACAGGACAAGATGGATTATCAAACCGCGTTTATCATGGCACTGGCGGAAAACAAACTACTTTTGGTACAGGAGGATCATCAGAGGAACCTAATAGGTATTCCGTCCAAGCTAAATTCGGATGTGGAGCATCAGCCAGTAATTCTACAGATGTAGCGCCTGGTGGAGGCGGTGGCTGGTACGGAGGTGGATTACATTGTGATTCTGCTGGTGGTGGATCAGGTTATGTCTATACTCCTACCACTGCTTCAAATTATCCTTCTGGATGTTTATTAAATTCTGCTTATTATCTTTCTAATGCTCAAACCATTGCTGGCAACCAATCATTCTCTTCACCAACAGGTGGTACAGAAACAGGCCATTCAGGTAATGGCTACGTAAGAATCACTAAATTAACAGATGTAATATACCTTACTCATGCTAATAATGACATAATGGATTTTAATTACACAGGTTCTACACAATCTAAGACTCTAAAACCAGGTACATATACAATAGAATGCTGGGGTGGTCAAGGAGGAACTTACAGTGGTTACATAGGCGGATACGGTGGTTACTCCAAAGGCACAATTACTCTTACTAAAACGACTACTGTTTATGTATCTGTTGGCGGAGCTGGATCTTCCTCTTCTACTGCTGCAGGATTCAATGGTGGAGGAACTGGTATTTCTTCTGGTAGAGGTGGTGGAGGAGCTACAGATGTTCGTATAGGTCAAAATTCTCTATATTCAAGAGTTATCGTAGCCGGAGGTGGCGGCGGAGCTGGTGTAACAAGTGCCAATGCTAATCCTTGTGGTTGTGGCGGTGGAGAATATGGTGGAGATGGCTATTATAATAACACTACCGGTTCTTATACTACTGGTCAAAATAGATCTGGCGGTAGTGCCTCACAAACTGCAGGTGGTATAACTTGGAGTACAGGCACTCAGGCTACTTTTGGTCAAGGCGGAAATGCTTCCGGCTACTCTTGTGGTGGCGGAGGTGGCGGCTGGTACGGTGGCGGCGGAGCCTATGACAGTGATTCTGACTCTGATGGACGTTGGGGTGGAGGAGGCTCAGGCTATGTTTATACCTCTTCTACAGCTAAAAATTACCCTAACGGATGTCTACTAAATTCTACTCATTATCTCACAAATGCTCAGACTATCGCAGGAGACACTTCTTTTACTTCTCCTACAGGATCAGCAGAAACTGGTCACACAGGCAATGGATTCTGCAGAATTACAAATTTGAACCCAACACAATATGGATTATACGTAAAAACGAACTCTGGTTGGAAACACATAGATTTATAAAAGGAGGGCTTAACTATGCCGATTATATTTCACGGAACAGGTAGTGGCGGCTCTGCTAAAAAACTAAAAACCGCACGAACTATTAATGGTACGAATTTTGATGGTACAGCTAATATTACTACTGCTAATTGGGGAACAACAAGAACCGTTACTGTAGGAAATACAAGTAAATCTGTAAATGGATCTGGAAACGTAAGCTGGTCATTAGCTGAAATAGGTATTCATCTTTCAACAACGGAACCTGCAGCTAGTGACGGAAAGAATGGAGATATTTGGATTACTTATGAATAAAAGACTGAAAGGAAGGTGAGGCTTATGGCTTGCTCTGGTGGATGTGGAACTTCTTGTGCTACCAACTGCACTCATTCATCATCTGGTGGATGTGGTGGTTCTTGTGGTGGTTCTTGCTCTACTAACTGTACTGGTGGATGTTCTGGATATTGTGATGGAACTTGTAAGGGAGGTTCAGGAAGTACTTGTTCTGACTGTACTGCCAAATGTGCTAATGACTGTACTGGAGCTTGTACAAGTGCTTGTGTTACTGGATGTACTGGCTGTGGGAACAACTGTGATGGAGACTGTACAAGCGCCTGTGCTCAAAGGTGCTCTAATGATTGCAATGCTGCATGTACTGCTACTTGTGCTTATGATTGCGAGCATACTTGCACTGCTTCTTGTGCCAACGATTGCACCAGTTGTGGTGGATCTTGCTCAAGTAATTGCTCAGGAAATTGTGATTCCGGTTGTTATACTGGTTGTTATGGTTGTGATTCTACCTGTTCTGGTGGTTGTTCTGGCACTTGTAATACTACTTGCACTACCACTTGCGCCAATGACTGCACTGGCGGATGCAAAGGAACCTGTACAGGTGGATGTGGTGGTTCTTGTGATAACTCATGCGGCTTTTCTTGTGAAGCTTCATGTGATAACAATTGTACTGCTGTTTGTTCTGTATCTTCTGTGTACGGTGGAAACTCGGAAAAAAGTGTATTGAATTTTGCTTATACAGGTAAAGCTCAATCTGTAACCCTCGAACCCGGAAAATATGTTCTTGAATGTTGGGGAGCACAGGGAGGTTATCGTTCTAATTCTAGTTATGGTGGAAAAGGTGGCTATTCTACAGGAACTTTAACATTGACTCAAAAACTACTATATACATATATGTTGGTGGATCTGGAAATTCTGTTACATCAGCATCAAATTCAATCTATCCCGGAGGTTTCAATGGTGGTGGATATAGATACAATTATAAAGGTGGTGGTGGCGCTACTGATATTCGTATTGGAAGTGCTTCTTTATACGCCCGTGTTATCGTTGCAGGTGGCGGTGGTTCTGATGGTAGTCCTAATTATAGTGGCGGGTATGCAGGTGGTGTATCTGGTACTAGGGGAAATTTTGGATGTGGTTCATATGGGTATGGTGGATCTCAAACTGCTTCATATTCATCTTTAAGTGCTATTAATTCACAAGGTACTACAAACTCTTCTTCTAATTGTGCTGCTGGTTTTGGTTTCGGTGGTTTTGGATGTTATTACGCTTCAGGTTATGGTGGAGCCGGTGGCGGAGGATGGTACGGTGGACAAGGTACTTATCCTGATGGTTCTGGAGATGATGATGGCGGTGGCGGAGTGGTTCAGGCTATGTTTACACTTCCTCTTCTGCTTCTAACTATCCTCAAGGTTGTCTTCTAAATTCATCTTACTATTCTTCTGATGCTACTTAATTTATCTGGCAATGAATCTTTTAAATCTCCTTCTGGCTCTACAGAAACAGGTCATTCTGATAAATGGCTATTGTAGGATCACCTGTTATGTTAAAAAGAAACTCTACATTGTAAAATGAACAATGAAATAAAAAAAGCAGCTCCAGTATTTGTAAGGATGAACAATAAAATTTATGATGCTGGCGCTAATGCTGTAATGGATTTTGCTTATACAGGAACAGCTCAAGCTATATCACTTCCAAGAGGACAATATATTATAGAGTGTTGGGGTGCTCAAGGCGGTTCATATAGTAGTTATTATGGTGGCGCTGGAGGATATTCTGTCGGAACCATAACTCTAACTAAAAATTCTACGGATTTATATATTTATGTTGGTGGACAACCAGAAGCTACAACTTCAACAGGTGAAACACCTGGTGGATTTAACGGAGGAGGAAAAGGTTGTTCAAGAACTTATAATTATAGTAGTTATGGACAAGGTGGCGGCGGTGCAACCGATGTTCGTATAGGAAAAAATGATCTTTATGCTAGAGTTATTGTCGCTGGTGGCGGCGGAGGTTCATCATCAGAAAATTCGCTTACAACAAAATATGGCGGTGGAACTACTGGTGGTTCTTCTGCTTCTGGATATGGAGCTACACAAACTGCTGCAGGTACAAATGGTTCGTTTGGTCAAGGTGGTTCTGCAACAA
>ENA-OQBV01000116-OQBV01000116.1-human-gut-metagenome-genome-assembly--contig:-NODE-116-length-45685-cov-4.746982_pt1 | contig 45685 bp, 40 predicted proteins | sample MGYA00242750_ERZ504559 | MGnify/ENA primary metagenome ERZ504559 (study PRJEB26092, sample SAMD00036230) | human gut metagenome | host: Homo sapiens | study: EMG produced TPA metagenomics assembly of... | reverse complement strand
GCTGCGATATTGCAGTGGAGCATATGATCGACGGGATCTACCACCGCTCAGTCCGATATTCCAGAAGTCTTCTCCGGAGGGAAACCTACCGTCTTCTGGAAAAGGAAAAGAAGACGCTGAATGCAGAGAGAATCTACAAGATTCTGAAAGAAGAATTTCTGAAGGAAAAAGAACTGGCACAGCTTGAAAAAGAGTTCTACGTGGACGACCATAAATACTGGGCAAACCAGCAGCCCGACCGGAAACCCAATCCCCTGATTAGCAAAAAATGGGGAGATATCAGCGATGGGATCGAGACAGACCTTGGAACTTTTTTCCAGAGAGTCAGGAGAGCAGGACGGAGATTTTCTGGACCAGCTGAAAATAGAGAACCGGGAACGATATGATTATCGGGAATTTCTGCGGAAGTTTGCAGTATTTCGGGAAGAACTGACTGTAGATCCGGACAGCTTTGATTATAATTTTTATACCTACGGGCTTTCCCTTTACGGGAATATGCCGCTGATCGAACCCTTGGAAATCCAGAGAAGTGAAAAAAGTTTCGGAATTTGTCATTGTGATCGATACCTCTATGTCCTGTTCAGGAGAACTGGTACAGAGATTTCTGGAGGAAACCTATGGGATCTTAATGCGACAGCGGGAATTTTTTTTCAGAAGGTAAATATACACATTATCCAGTGTGATGAGAAGGTGCATTCGGATGTAAAGATCACCGGTGCAGAGGAATTGCAGGAGTATATGAACAGCCTGGAACTTTACGGTGATGGAGGTACAGATTTCCGTCCGGCTTTTGCTTATGTGGAAGAGCTGATGGAAAAACGTGAGTTTGAAAATCTGAAGGGCCTGGTGTATTTTACAGACGGATACGGGCTTTTTCCGGCAAAGATGCCGCCATACCGGACAGCATTTGTATTTATGGAACAGGAGCCTGAGGATGTGGATATCCCGGCCTGGGCCATGAAGCTGGTGATCACGGAGGAAGAATTGTAAAGAATTATATCCATATCTTATGTCATGAATCTGATATTTTAATCTTTTATTTTGTATATTGCTATCTGCATATCAGTTATAGTGTAGAAAATAGGTAACAACAGACAATGTTACGGAAAATATACAGAACAGGAGATTGTATGGCATGAGATATGGGTATTTTGATGAAGAAAAAAAGGAATATGTGATTACCAGGCCGGACACACCTGCTCCGTGGGTGAATTATTTGGGATCGCCGGAATACGGAGCAATCGTTTCCAATAATGCAGGGGGATACAGCTTTGCAAAATCCGGGGCGAACGGCAGAATCCTGAGATATATTTTTAATCAGTTTGATCAGCCGGGAAGATATATTTATCTCAGGGATAATGACACAAAAGATTATTGGTCAGCATCCTGGCAGCCGGTTGGCAAAGATCTCAGTGAGTATAAAAGTGAATGTCATCATGGCACAGCCTATACTAAAATGATGGCAGATTACAGCGGGATACATTCAGAGGTGAGATACTATGTACCGCTTGGGCAGTCCTACGAGGTATGGAATCTGAAAGTTACCAACTGCTCAGACAGAAAACGTGAGATCAGTGTGACTGGATATGCAGAGTTTACAAATAACAGCAATTATGAACAGGATCAGGTGAATCTGCAGTATTCCCAGTATATTACAAGAACAGTATTCTGTGGAGATCGTGTACGTCAGATGATCCATGCGAATCTGGACGGCCTTAAGGATGGGGAAGAGGTTGATAACAAGAACGTGTTCAACCGATTCTTCGGCCTGGCTGGAGAGAAGGTTTCTTCCTGGTGTGGTGACAGGGAAAAATTCCTTGGAAGATATCACGGATACAACAATCCGTCAGGGGTTGAAGCCGGTGTATTATGTAATGAGGGAAATTATAATGAAAACAGCTGTGGAGCTCTTTCAACTGTAATTACTCTGGAACCGGGAGAAAGTCGGGAAATGGCTTTTCTGGCAGGAATGAAGGAGGATAATGAAGCAGCGGAGATTATAGCACATTATGCAGACTGTGAAAAAACATGCGCGGTGGAGCTTGAAGAACTGATCAGTTACTGGCACGGACAGCTTGCACATTTTCAGATCAGAACACCAAGTCCGGAATTCGATACCATGATCAATACATGGAACGCATATAACTGTTTTATGACATTTATCTGGTCACGTGCAGCATCTTTTACTTATTGCGGACTTCGTAACGGATATGGATACCGTGATACTGTACAGGATATCCAGGGTGTGATCCATCTTGCACCCCAAATGGCACTGGATAAGATCCGTTTCATGCTGTCAGCACAGGTAGATAACGGCGGCGGTCTTCCACTTGTGAAATTCACACATAATCCGGGACATGAGGATACACCGGATGATGCATCCTATGTACAGGAAACCGGTCATCCGGCATACCGCGCAGATGATGCACTCTGGCTGTTCCCTACTGTATACAAATATATTTCAGAGACAGGAAATTTTGCATTCATCGATGAAGTGATCCCGTTTGCAAACAAGGATGAAGGAACTGTATACGAGCATCTGAAAAGAGCTATTGACTTCTCCATGAACCATCTTGGCAGACATGGAATGCCGGCCGGACTTTATGCAGACTGGAATGATTGTCTGAGACTTGGAAAGGATGGGGAATCTACTTTCGTTGCATTACAGTTCTATTATGCAATGACTATCCTGAAAGAGTTTGCAAAATACAAAAAAGATGAAAAATATATAAAATACCTGGAAGAAAAACAAGAGCAGCTTGGAAAATTGATCCAGGAACTCTGTTGGAATGAAGATCGTTTTATCCGTGGGTTTACGGAGCGGGGAGAGGTTATCGGAAAGAGAACTGACCCGGAGGCAAACATGTGGCTGAATCCACAGAGCTGGGCTGTGATCAGCGGCCTTGCAACAGAGCGGCAGGCAGATCTGGCTCTTCAAATGGTTTATGAAAGATTGAATACAGAATACGGTGCAATCCTTATGGATCCTCCATATCATGCAAATGCTTTCGACGGAGCACTTGCGGTTATCTACAATGCAGGAACAAAGGAAAATGCGGGAATCTTTTCACAGTCACAGGGATGGCTCATTCTGGCAGAAGCACTTTGCGGACATGGTGAGCGTGCATTTAATTATTTCCTGGAGAATGCTCCGGCAGCGCAGAATGACAGGGCTGAGATCAGACAGCTGGAGCCATACTGCTATGGACAGTTTACAGAAGGAAAAGCAAGCCCGAATTTCGGACGATCTCATGTGCACTGGCTGACAGGAACAGCATCTACTGTGATGGTAGGATGTGTAGAAGGAATTCTTGGCATGCGTCCGGATTTCTATGGCTTACGTATAGCACCATCGATTCCAAAAGAATGGGAGAAGTTTGAGATAAGCAAGGATTTCCGTGGATGTCATCTCCATATCACTGTGAAGAATCCGGGACATGTGGAAGCCGGATGTAAAAAACTCTATGTAAATGGAGAAGAACTTCCGGGTAATTATATTCCGCAGGAGAAACTTACCGGTGAGACAGAAATTGAATTCTATATGTCATGACATAATGGATATAAATTGCGAGGAGATCACATTTATGAATACAAAGTAAAATGGAATATAAATACCGTTTTATTTTGGCAGGAAGGAGATCACAGAATGAAATATATAAAATTTCAGGATAAAAATGGAAGCTTTTCCATAGAAAATCCGGAGAATTACAGCGGTTTATATATACCTCTGGCCGGAGAAAACGGATTGAAATCCGCGATCACCCCTTCTCTGGGAGGAGACAGCAAACTGGATCAGAATCATTTTCTGCTGGAACCGGTAAGCATTGAGAATCTTCATAATAATCGAAACACCAGAAATTTCTGGTGCAAGATAAAAGGAAAAGGTTACTGGTCAGCATGCGGAGTTTCGGCAGAACAGGAATTTCAGAAATATACTGATAAACAGGATAAAAGCAGCCTGGAAGCCGGATTTATGTGGCAGAAGCTGCACAGAACTTCTGAGAAATACGGACTTCAGTCAGAGATTTTGTCTTTTGTGACAGTGAAAGGTGATGCGGAGGTCCATCTTGTAAAGATTACCAATATTGAAGAGGAAGAACAGGAGATCACACCGGTTGCTGTAATACCTGTATATGGAAGAAGTGCAGACAATCTCAGAGATCACAGGCATGTGACTTCCCTTTTGCACAGGATAAGAACAACGGAGTACGGTGTTGAAGTAAAACCGGTGCTTTCTTTTGATGAAAGAGGTCATCAGAAGAATAATACTGCATATTTTGTATATGGATCTGAAGGCGAGGGAACGGAACCGGAAAGCTTTTATCCTGATGTGGAAATGTTTATCGGAGAAGGCGGTTCTTTCCTGATTCCGGAGGTGGTCAGAGAAGAGAAAAAAGGTGTTCCGGCAGGAACAGAAATTGAAGGAAAGGAAGCTGTCGGTGGTATTCGTTTTGCATCCAGGGTTCTGAGACCACATGAAACAGCTGTATATGTTGTGACAGCGGGAATATCTGAAAAAAATCAGCTGCCGGAGGAGACTGCACGGTTTTACAGAACTGAAAAACAGGTTGCAAGAGAATTTGAACATGTAAAAAAACACTGGACAGAAAAAGTGAATGTTTCTTTTGAGACAGGTGATGAGGACAGAGATAATTATCTGAAATGGATCTGTTTCCAGCCGATATTAAGAAGAATTTACGGTTGTTCATTCCTCCCGTATCATGATTATGGAAAAGGTGGAAGAGGCTGGCGTGATCTCTGGCAGGACTGTCTGGCACTTCTGATCATGGAGCCTTCTGTTGTACGTCAGATGATCGTCGATAATTACGGTGGAGTACGCATCGATGGAACCAATGCCACGATCATCGGAAACAGACAGGGTGAGTTTATCGCAGACCGCAACAACATTGCCCGCGTGTGGATGGATCATGCTTTCTGGCCATTTGTGACAACGCAGCTTTATATGGATCAGACCGGGGATATGAATGTTCTTTTTGAGAAGATTCCATATTTCAAGGATCTTCAGACAAAAAGAGGAACTGCGCATGATGAAAAATGGAGCAGTGCCTATGGAGAAAATCAGAAAACAGAATCCGGTGAGATTTATTACGGAACGGTTCTGGAACACATTTTGCTGGAAAATCTCTGTGCTTTTTATGATGTAGGAGAGCACAACGAGATGAAACTTCACGGGGCAGACTGGAACGATGCCATGGATATGGCATGGGAAAATGGTGAGAGTGTGGCATTTACCTGTGCATATGCTGGAAATATGAAGAACATCGCAGAATATCTGAGAAAACTTCAGGAAAAGGAAATGTTTGACAGGATTGAAGTTGCGGAAGAAATGGAAATCCTGTTTACCGGAGACCGTGAGCTTTATGAAAGCCCGGAGAAAAAGCAGCAGCTTCTGAGACAGTACACAGAAAAATGTGCACATGATATCAGCGGAAATACTATTGTGATCCGTCTGGATCAGCTTAGCCGGAATCTGGATGAAAAGGCAGATTGGATGATGGAAAACATCCGCAGAAGAGAATGGGTAAAAGATGGAGAAAACGGCTGGTTCAACGGATATTATGATGATCATAAACGTCCTGTGGAAAGGGCAGAAAACAGCCAGGTACGTATGATGCTTACCAGTCAGGTATTTGCGATCATGAGTAAAACCGCACAGAAAGATCAGATTGAGTCTATCTGTAAAAGTGCGGATAAATATCTTTTTGACCGTCAGGCAGGAGGATATCGCCTGAATACCAATTTCCATGAAGAAAAATTTGATTTGGGAAGAATGTTCGGGTTTGCTTATGGAGAAAAGGAAAACGGAGCGGTATTTTCCCATATGGCTGTTATGTATGGCAATGCACTGTATAAAAACGGCTATGCAAAAGAAGGACATAAGGTTCTGGAAACGCTTCTGGACGCTGCCATGGATTTTGAGAACAGCAGGATGTATCCTGGAATTCCGGAATATTTTGATAATCAGGGAAGAGGATTGTATGCATATCTTACCGGTGCTGCAAGCTGGTATATGCTGACCATGATCACAGAGGTATTTGGGGTCAGAGGAGATCTTGGAGATCTGGTGATCGCGCCGGCACTGATGCCGGAGCAGTATAATGAGAATGGACAGGCATCTCTTACTATGGAATTTGCCGGAAGAAAGCTGGAGATCTGTATCTGCAATCCGGAGAAAAAACTTCCTTCAGAATATAAAATAAAAACAGTATGGTGTGATGAAAAGGAAATGAAAAACGAACAGAGTACCTGTGTACGTATAGATCGGGAACTGCTCGAAAAGCTTTCTGTAAAAGAAACACACAGGATCAAAGTGGAACTGATGTAACCGAAATCGGTTATACATAATTGTTAAATTACAGAAACAGAAGTATCAATAGGAAAACGGCATCCCACAGTTGTAAAAAGCTGCGGGATGTCGTTTTTGGTGCTGATAAAAAATATCAGCCATAATAATAAAGAGGTTTACCACATGGATTTGTAATATTTGTCACGGTACTTCTTTGGGGTAAGGCCGGTGAAGTTTTCAAAGATCTGGATAAAATGACTCTGTGAAGAGAAATTCAGATAATTGGCAATATCAACGACTGCTTTATCAGAGTATCGGAGCAGGTGAGTGGCTTTTTCGATTTTTTTCTCGCGGATGTAATCACTTATAGATACTCCAAGGTTCTGTTTGAATACTCTGGACAGATAACTGGGAGAGAGTCCGGTATGTTCTGACAGATCCTGAATGGTGATACGCTCCTTAATGTGACCGTAAATATAGTCCACGCATTGCATGACCGGTCTGGAAAGAATAGAGCTTTTTTTCTGGAGGATCATTTTTCCGGTAAAATCTCTGGCCATAATATGATGCAGATCTGCAATCTGGCGTACAGTGGTGCAGGAATCCATTTTCAGAATGTAAAAATCGCTGAGACGATATGCCTGTTCAGACTCCAGTCCACCGTCAATACAGTAACGGGTGAGCATGGCAGTAGTGACAACGAAATGATACTTCAGGTTGGTCAGAGGATTTTTGGAGAGGATACCGGTTCCCTTCAGATGAAGAAAAGAGTCTTCCTCGCAGTTTTTGTTTACAGCTTCCATATCACCGGCTCTTACGGCATTGTAAAAAGAATATTCCACAGAGGGAGAGCGATGAAGAGCTTCCAGTTCTGTATCTTCCAGTTCATTAGTAATCCAGTCTTGGGAAATGGACATATTGATATCCTCCTTATATGTTGGTGTTTAAGGAATGTATTGGTTTCTTATATTATGACATGAATCTGACATTTTGTTAAGATTAATAATATAATCGCAGATAAAAAAATGGTATATTTTTATCATCAAAAGGTAAAGCATCGGGGATGCTACAGAAAAAGGAGGATTTATACTATGAAAAAAAGAGCGGTATCTATGATCCTTGCAGCAGCAATGGTTTGTGGAATGATGGCAGCAAATGTAAGCTGTGTATCTGCAAAAGGATCGGATGAGGGAAAAGTGATCAATATTTATTCTTGGAATGATGAGTTCCGTCAGAGACTGGAAGCTATTTATCCGGAAGTAGAGTCCACTTCCAAAGATGGTACAGTTACAAAACTGAAAGATGGTACAGAAATCCACTGGATCGTAAATCCGAACCAGGATGGCGTATATCAGCAGAAACTGGATGAGGCACTTCTCAACCAGGCTGATGCAAGTGCAGATGATAAGGTAGACATGTTCCTTTCTGAGACAGATTATGTATTCAAATATACAGACAAAGATGCAGATGTTGCAATGCCTCTTACTGATCTTGGCATTGATCCGGACAAGGATCTTGCAGATCAGTATGATTTCACGAAAACAACAGCTTCTGATGCGGATGGAGTACAGAGAGGCGCCACATGGCAGTGCTGCCCGGGTGTCCTTGTATATCGTCGTGACATTGCGAAAGATGTTTTCGGTACTGATGACCCGAAAGAAGTTGGCGAGAAGATGAAAGACTGGGATACAGCCAAAGAAACAGCAGCTCAGCTGAAAGAAAAAGGATATTATACATTTGCTTCTTATGCAGACACTTTTCGTTTATATGGAAACAGCATTGAGAATCCGTGGGTAGAGTCCGGTGATTCTGTGATCAAAGTAGATTCAAAGATCATGGACTGGGTAAAAGATTCCAAAGAGTGGCTGGATGCAGGTTATCTTAACAAAACTGTAAAAGGTCAGTGGAACGATGACTGGAACAAGGCAATGAGTTCTGAGTCCAAGGTATTCGCATTCCTCTTCCCGGCATGGGGTATCGACTTTACTCTGAAACCAAACTGGGATGGAGCAGAAGGTGACTGGGCTGTTACAAATCCTCCGCAGGAATACAACTGGGGTGGCTCTTACATTCAGGCTGCAACAGGAACAGATAATCCGGAACATGTCAAAGATATTATCCTGGCAATGACGGGAAATCAGGATAATCTTCTTAAGATTTCCAAAGAATACTCTGATTTTACAAATACAAAATCCGGTATGAAAGATGCAGCTACAAATGCAGATTTCGCATCTGATTTCCTTGGTGGACAGAACCCGTTTGAGTATTTTGCACCGGTTGCAGAGAATATCAAGATCGCACCGCTTTCCGCATATGACCAGGGTTGTGTAGAGCTGATCCAGAACGCTTTCAGTGATTACTTCCAGGGTAAAGTAGACTTTGACAAAGCAAAAGCCAACTTTGAGACAGCTATTCAGGAGCGTTATCCGGAGATCACAGAGATCCAGTGGCCGGAATAAATACCACATGAGGATAATTGTTGATGCTGCAGGATCTTTGGATCCTGCAGCTTGCTGGAAAGGAAGAGCATTATGAAGAAAAAGAGCGTTAATTACGGAAAATGGGGATACATATTTATTCTTCCGTTTTTTGTGATCTATTTTATCTTTTCGCTGATTCCGCTGTTTGATACAGTGAGATACAGCTTTTTTGAATATTTCCGTTCTGGAATCAAGCAGATTGGTCCTAATTTTATAGGACTTGCCAATTATGTCAGTCTTCTGCATTCTGACATGCTGAAATACGGACTGAATACACTGATCCTTTGGGTGATCGGATTTGTTCCGCAGATCGTTATTGCACTGGTGCTTGCATGCTGGTTTACTGATGCCAGGCTGAAGCTTCATGGCAAGCAGTTTTTTAAGGTTGTAATTTATCTGCCGAACCTGATCATGGCATCAGCATTTGCACTTCTGTTTTTTACCATGTTTTCCACAAACGGACCTGTAAACTCCATTTTGTGTTCACTGGGCTGGATAAAGGAACCGATTGATTTTCTGGGCTCTGTTCTGGGAACAAGATCATTGGTAGGTTTCATGAATTTCCTGATGTGGTTCGGAAACACGACCATCATGCTGATGGCAGCAGTAATGGGAATCAGTATGGATATTTTTTGAAGCATCGGATCTGGACGGATGCAACAGCATTCAGCGTTTCGTCTATATTACGCTTCCACTGATTCGTCCGATTCTTTCCTATACTCTGATTACTTCCATCATCGGTGGCCTTCAGATGTTTGATGTACCGCAGATCCTCACAAACGGACAGGGTAATCCGGACAGAACATCCATGACACTGATTATGTTCCTGAACAGCCATCTGAAGAGCAAGAATTATGGTATGGCCGGAGCATTGTCTGTATACCTGTTTATTATCAGTGCAATCCTCTGCTTCTTTGTATATCGTATGACTAACGACAATGATCCGGACGGATCTAAGAAAGCAGCGAAAAAGAGAGCAAGAGCAGAAAGGAGAAAAACAAAATGATGAAAGATAAGACAGCCAGCAGGATCAGAAGTATCGTGGCACATGTGGTACTTATTATTCTTTCCTTTATGTGTCTCTTTTTCTTTTATGTACTGATCGTGAATGCGTCTCATTCTCATGCAGAGCTTCAGAAGGGATTTTCTGCTCTTCCTGGAAAATATTTCTGGAAAAACCTGATGAATGTTGCAAATGACGGAAGCTTTCCGATGTTCAGGGGAATTCTTAACAGTATTATCGTGTCCGGATGCAGTGCAGTATTATGTACATATTTTTCCTCACTGACAGCATATGGTCTTTATGCCTATGATTTCAAGGCAAGGAATGTAGCGTTTACATTTATCATGGCGATCCTCGTCATGCCGACACAGGTAACTGCAATGGGCTTCCTTCGTCTGATCACAAAGATGGGATTATATGATTCCCTGCTTCCGTTGATCATTCCGTCTGTTGCGTCACCGGCCGTATTCTATTTTATGTACAGCTATCTGCAGTCCTCACTGCCGATGTCGCTGGTAGAAGCAGCCAGAATTGACGGCTCCGGAGAATTCCGTACTTTCAACAGTATTGTCCTGCCAATCATGAAGCCGGCAATCGCTGTACAGGCGATTTTTACATTTGTAGGCTCCTGGAACAATTATTTCGTTCCTGCTCTGGTTATCCAGTCTAAAAGCAAGATGACTGTTCCAATCCTGATTGCAACACTTCGTGGAGCAGATTATATGAATTTTGATATGGGTAAGATTTACATGATGATCACAGTTGCCATTGTGCCGATCATTATCGTATATCTCCTTCTTTCCAAGTTTATCATCGCAGGAGTGACACTTGGAGGCGTAAAAGAATAACAAAAGGTAGCAGGTAAGATATGACAGTTAAGAAATGGAAACACAGCGGAACAAAGAAACACAGCATGTCAGACCGTGAAATACGAAACGGTCTTCTTTCGGAAAAAGTAGCAGAGGAGGGTATTGTACTGCTGAAAAATGATAAAAAAACACTCCCTCTGAATATTTCCACGAAAATAGGTTTATACGGCGCCGGTGCGGGAAAGACAGTGAAAGGCGGAACAGGTTCCGGTGATGTGAATAACAGAAGTAACATTTCTATTTATCAGGGATTGAAAGAAAACGGTATTCAGATCGTAAGCGAGAAATGGCTGGCCAATTATGAGTCAATATACGCAGAAGCACGCCGGGCATGGAAAGAAAAAATACTGGAAGAAGCAAAGTTTGTGGAAAATCCTTTTGATGCCTATGCGGAAAATCCCTTTGCAATGCCGGAAGGCCGTGCAGTCACAGCAGAAGATACTGTCGATGCCCAGACAGCAATCTATGTGGTAAGCAGGATTTCCGGTGAGGGAAAGGATAGGCGCAGGGTCGAGGGAGATTATTATCTGAGCAGACGGGAGCGGGAGGATATCCGGTTCCTTGATGCACAGAAGATTCCTACAGTACTTATCCTGAATTCCGGCGGTCCGGTAGAACTGACAGATATTCTGGAAGAAACAGAAAATATCTGTGCTGTCCTGAATATTTCCCAGCTTGGACAAAGAGGCGGACTTGCCCTCGCCAATGTCCTTCTGGGAAAGGTAACTCCAGGCGGCAAGCTGACTGCAACATGGGCCAGAAGGTATGAGGATTATCCGTGTGCAGAGGAATACAGCTATCTTAATGGCAAGCTTGAAAGAGAAGAGTACAAGGAAGGAATTTATACAGGATATCGTTATTTTGATACTTTTGGTGTAAAACCGCTGTTTCCGTTTGGATATGGACTTTCTTACACAGAAATGCAGATACGCTTCCATGGGATGAAAACATCAGGGGATGGCGTTGAAGTTGAAGCAGAGGTAACGAATACAGGAGAAACTTTTTCGGGAAAAGAGGTCGTGCAGGTCTATGTGTCTCTTCCACAGGATGAATCAGGGAAGGAATACCGTCGACTGGCTGGCTTTGCAAAAACAAAACTTCTGAAGCCGGGGGAAAAAGAACTGCTGAAAATCAGGATCGACAGAAAGACACTGGCATATTTTTCTGAAGAGCAGCATGCCTGGATTGCTGAAAAAGGTTATTATGCTGTCTGGGTCGGAAACAGCATTGCATCGCTTACGCTGGCTGCAATGCTTGAAGTGCCGGAGAGTGTGATCCTGGATAAAACGAATATCCTTGAGAATCAGACTGATATTACTGAAGAAGTTTATGACCGCCAGAATCTTTCTGCCAGAACTCTGAAATGGAAAGAGAAGGCAGAGAATGAGAAGATTGGAAGATATATCTATTATCCTGAACCAGAGAAGAGAACAGAATGCACCTGCCAACCGGAAAATAAGATTCCTGCAAAGGATCTGCTCCCGCTGTTTTATGGAAATATTGCTGGAATCTCCAGTAATCTGGGGGCGGCAGGAATCCGTGTTCCTGGCTCTGCCGGTGAGACCACGGCTGCTCTTTATGAGCAATATGGCGTTTCCCCACTGATCATGGCCGATGGGCCGGCAGGACTGAGACTTCAGCAGAATTATGAAGTAGACAGAGAAACAGACACAGTATATGGAATCGGTGTCCTTGGATCTCTGGAAAACGGATACCTGAGAACAGATGAGACTCACGAAAACGCAGACAGATATTATCAGTTCTGTACGGCATTTCCGGTTGGAACTGCACTGGCTCAGACCTGGGATACTGCCCTTGTGGAAAAAGTTGGAATAGCAGTTGCAGAAGAAATGGAAGAATTCCACATAGATCTCTGGCTAGCACCTGGTCTTAATATTCAGAGAAACCCTCTGTGCGGCAGAAATTTTGAGTATTATTCCGAAGATCCGCTGCTTTCCGGAACCATGGCAGCAGCCATGACAAAAGGAGTGCAGAGCAGACCTGGCTGCGGTGTTACCGTTAAGCATTTTGCCTGCAACAATCAGGAAGATAATCGTATGGGCGTAGATGCACAGGTATCAGAACGTGCCCTGAGGGAAATTTACCTGCGTGGTTTTGAGATTGCAGTTAAAGAAAGCAGACCAGTGGCAATCATGTCTTCCTATAATTTACTGAATGGTGTCCATGTTGCAAACAGTGTTGATCTCTGTACAGCCATTGCCCGAAAAGAATGGGGATTTGACGGTGTGATCATGTCAGACTGGAATACAACGGTTCCGGAAGATGGAAGTATTCCGTGGAAATGCGTGACAGCAGGAAATGATATTATCATGCCTGGTAATGCAGCCGATGCAGAAAATATCCGAAAAGCTTTTGAAGACGGAAAGCTTTCGGAAGAAGTTGTCAGAATGTGTGCGGGACGTATTCTGAACCTGATACACACACTGACAGCAGAATAAAAAAAATATATAGTAGTGAAAAACTTGCCTGAATTCAATTTTCGATTTATCATTGGATTCAGGCATATTTTTTGTAGATGTCGCGCAAGGCAACCCGTTTTAGGCGGAGAATCCTGCAGGCAGTTTTTTATATGCCGTGAAAAGGAGAATACCATGAACATAAAACGAGCAAAGCAGGAGATCAGAGATTCCATAGAAGCATATCTTTCAAAGGACGAATTCGGTGAGTACCGGATCCCGGCGATCCGACAGAGACCGATCCTTCTTATGGGCCCTCCGGGAATCGGAAAGACACAGATTATGGAACAGATAGCAAGGGAATGCGGGATTGCTCTTGTTTCCTATACCATTACCCACCACACCAGGCAGAGTGCTGTGGGACTTCCTTTTATTGTAAAAAAGAATTATGGTGAGGAAGAATTTTCTGTCACGGAATATACCATGAGTGAGATCATTTCGTCCGTTTACGACAAAATGGAAAAAACAGGTCTGAAAGAAGGCATCCTGTTCATTGATGAGATCAACTGCGTATCTGAAACACTAGCGCCGATGATGCTGCAGTTCCTTCAGGGAAAAACCTTCGGAAACCAGAAGGTGCCGGAAGGCTGGGTGATCGTCACAGCAGGCAACCCGCCAGAATATAACAAATCCGTCCGGGAATTCGATGTGGTCACTCTGGACCGTATCAAGAAGATCGATGTGGAGGCAGACTTTGATGTATGGAAGGAATACGCCTATCAGCAGGGAATTCATCCGGCGGTGATCTCCTATCTGGAGCTTCGCAGAAAAAATTTCTACAGGGTGGAGAATACCGTAGACGGAAAAATCTTTGCCACAGCCAGAGGCTGGGAGGATCTTTCCCGTCTGATCCAGGTTTATGAGATCCTTGGAAAAACCGTAGACCGTGAGGTGGTCAGTCAGTACATTCAGCACAGGATGATCGCGAAGGATTTTGCAGGCTATCTGGCTCTTTATTATAAGTACAGAACGGACTATAAAGTGGAGGACATCCTGAAAGGAAAGTGGGATCCCATTACTCTGGGTAAGATCCGCACAGCCTCTCTGGACGAGCATTTGAGCATTGTAAGCCTTCTCAACGGAAAGCTCAGCGAGCTTTTTACAGAATGCTATCTTACCGATGCCTACCTCACGAAACTGTATGATTATATGGTGTACTTCAGAGAAAATCAGGACAGCCTCACAGCAAAAAATCTCATGGAAAAAGCAGAGGCGGATCTTGAAAAGGACAAAAAGAGTGAGCTTCTTACAAAACAGCAGGAGCGTATACAGAAACGTGTTGTGTCATTTTTTGAAAATGCGTCCGGATTGAAATCAACCTCGGGATCAATTGGATCGGAATCAACCGGATCAGATAAAACCGGATCAGGTTCAGAGCTGGCAGGAGGCGGAAGTGCCGCAGCAGAATCGGAAGTTCCATCATCAAACCGGAACTATGAGTTTGTGAAAGCCCTCTTTGAATCCGAAACCGAAGCCTACGAAAATCGAACCGATGAAATATCTCTTACTCTTCAGAACGTCTTCGACTTCATGGAAGCTGCTTTTGGGGACAGCCAGGAAATGGTGGCATTTATCACAGAACTGAATGCCAACTATTATAGTCTCTGGTTCATTCGGGAGAACGGTTCTGACCAGTATTACAGGCATAATAAAGGTCTTCTTTTTGACGACCGCCAGAAAATGCTTCTGGGCCAGATGGAGGAAGTGGAAAACATTCTCAATAATGGAATAAAATAATATGTCTTACCAATTTATTATTTACTATTGATTAAATTGGGGAATTATCGTATAATATTTACTATAAAAGTCCGGAAAATAGAGAGGGCAAATAGTCAAAATGCACAGACTGGCTGAATGGCTGCAGAGCGATCAGCTGTTGCAGAACTGCATGATGACTGAGAATGGTAAATATCCACTTGTCTATATTCCGGGATTTTTATGTAAAGGAAGGCAACACAATAATAAAGGAAGGCGGCCGAAACGGACGACATGTTTACAAAGATTACAGAAGAACGAGCATTTGACGGAATATTAGCGCAGATCATAGAAAATATCCGGCGGGGAGAACTGAAGCCGGGGGACACTTTACCTGCGGAACGTGTTATGGCAGAATCACTGGGAGTTTCCAGACCTGCTGTCCGTGAAGTCCTGCGGGCACTGGAGCTGATGGGAATTGTCACAACGGTCCGCGGCGGGGCCAACTATATTACCGAGAATATGGATCAGTGGCTTTCTGCACCACTGGCCCTTCTTTTTCAGCTGAATAACAGCCATGTACAGCAGGTACAGGAACTTCGTTCTGCGCTGGAGCAGGAGGCTGCGCTTCTTGCAGCCGGGAATTGTACGGAGAAGGATGCATTAGATCTGCGTTCCATCCTGGCACAGCTGGAGAGCTCAGAGGACGAGAAAGCCCGTGCAGGTCTTGATAAGAAGCTTCATACGAAGATTGGCAGGATCGCAGGGAATCCTATGATCTACAATGTCCTGGATGCGGCAGCGCAGCTGACTGAGGAGATCATTTCCGGCACCCGAGCCTATATTATGCAGAAACATAATTCCGCTCTGGAGGTGGATGAGCAGCACAGAAGGCTGGTGGAAGCCATTATTTCCGGAGACCGGAACCAGGCGGAGAAGCTGATGCGCGAACATATGGAAACCATTGAGAAATATATACTGGAGATTGCGCAGCAGCAGGGGGAGAACAGCCTTGTATTTCATCGCTGATCCACCTGAAAAAATTAAATAAAATTTCAGTAAAAATCCCGTTAATCTGGTAAGACCACTATTGATTTTGGTAAGACCGCGTGCTATAATAGGGACTGTATTGGTAATACCAAAAAAGTTTGATATTATGGCAGCATCCTGAAGGCTTCATGACGAGACAGCATAAGATGAGACAGCGTAAGTTGGGACAGCATGAGACTAGACAGCGTAAGGTAAGATAGCATGAGGCAGGACAGCATAAGACGAGACAGCACAGGATGAAGGTTACTGTACCCCTGCAGTATCGTATAAAATATGCTTCAGGCCACAGCGTGGGCGGTAACCTGCCGGAAATATCAGGAGAAAGGACTTGCGATTATGGGATATGTAAAATGGAGTTATGACACACTGAACCATTTCTGCGGAGACGTTTTTAAAGCGTTTGGCTTTTCTGAGGAAGAAGGAAGCATCATTAAAGATGTTCTTCTGACTGCTGATCTGTATGGGATCGAGAGCCACGGAATGCAGAGAATGGTTCGTTACCATAAAGGAATCGAGAAGGGGACTATTCATCCCCAGGCGAAACCGGAAGTTGTTTTTGAGACACCGATTTCTGCTGTGATAGACGGACATAATGGAATGGGCCAGCTGATCAGCCATTTTGCCATGGAAAAGGCAATTGAGAAGGCAAAGACAACTGGTGTGGGAATCGTAAGTGTACGAAATTCCAACCATTTCGGTATTGCAGGATATTATGCGAACATGGCCTGCCATGAAGGCCTTCTTGGAATGGCATGTACCAACTCCGAGGCGATCATGGTACCGACTTTTGGAAGAAAGGCTATGTTGGGCTCCAACCCGATCGCAGTCGCTATGCCTGCAGACCCGTATCCGTTTTTCTTTGACTGTTCCACAACAGTTGTAACCAGAGGTAAACTGGAAATGTATAATAAGATGGGCAAGCCTCTTCCGAATGGCTGGGCACTTGACAAAAACGGTCATGCCAGCAATAATGCACCGGATGTACTTGCAAACATCGTAGCCAAGAAGGGCGGCGGAATCATGCCTCTTGGTGGAAACGAGGAAGTCAGCGGAAGCCATAAGGGATATGGCTATGGAATGCTCTGTGAGCTGTTCAGCTCTATTCTTTCCATGGGCGTTACCTCCGATAAATGCTGTACATTCCCGGATAAGACCGGTATCTGCCATGGATTTATGGCGATTAACCCGGCGGCATTCGGAGATCCGGATGCGATCCGCAAGCATTTTTCAGAATATCTTGAGGCACTTCGGGAGAGTCCGAAGGCAGACGGTCAGGACAGGATCTATACACACGGCGAGAAAGAGGTAGCTGCTGAAAAAGACAGAAAAGAGAATGGCATTCCGGTCAACGACAATACCATGGTAGAGCTTGCTGATCTCTGCAGTTATCTGAAGCTTGATTTTGGCTCTTATTTTGAAGGCTATGAGCTTCCGAAGGACAGTAAATTCTTCAATGGTAATTATTAATTCAGGTAATCCTTTTGAAATGAAATATATCATAATTATCCAAGGAGGAAAAGAAAATGGATTATGCAAAAGAGTCATTAAGACTGCACGGAGATTGGAAAGGTAAGATCGAGGTTGTTACAAGAGTGCCGGTTGAGAATAAAGACGACCTTTCTCTTGCATATACACCAGGTGTAGCTCAGCCTTGCCTTGAGATCCAGAAAGATATCAATAAATCCTACGAGCTTACAAGAAGATGGAATATGTGTCTTGTTGTAACAGACGGTTCCGCAGTTCTTGGTCTTGGTGACATCGGACCGGAAGCCGGTATGCCTGTAATGGAAGGTAAATGTGTACTGTTCAAGGCATTCGGCGATGTAGATGCATTCCCGCTTTGCATTAAGAGCCATGATGTAGACGAGATCGTAAATACTATTTACATGATCTCCGGATCCTTCGGTGGTGTTAACCTTGAGGATATCTCCGCTCCGAGATGCTTTGAGATCGAGAAAAAACTGAAAGAGAAATGTGATATTCCGATCTTCCACGATGATCAGCACGGAACTGCAGTTATCACACTTGCAGGTCTGACAAACGCTCTGAAGGTTGTCGGAAAGAAGAAAGAGGATGTTCGTATCGTTATGAACGGTGCAGGTGCAGCTGCTATCTCTATCTGCAGACTTCTTCTGAAAGCAGGCTTCAAGGATGTTACACTCTGCGATAGAAAGGGTGCCATCTATGAGGGACGTACAGAAGGAATGAACCCGGTTAAGGAAGAGATGAGCAAGCTCACAAACCTTCAGAAGAAACAGGGATCTCTTGCAGAGATGCTGGTTGGCGCGGATGTATTTATCGGTGTTTCCGCTCCTGGAGCAGTTACAACAGAGATGGTTAAGACCATGAACAAAGATGCCATCATCTTCGCATGCGCAAACCCGACACCGGAGATCTTCCCGGATGACGCAAAAGCAGGCGGAGCAAAGGTTATCTCCACAGGAAGAAGTGACTTCCCGAACCAGATCAACAACGTTCTTGCATTCCCTGGAATCTTCCGTGGTGCATTTGATGTAAGAGCAAGTGATATCAACGATGAGATGAAGATCGCAGCTTCCAAGGCTCTTGCAGATCTGATCACAGATGAGGAGCTTTCTCCGGAGTATATCATTCCGAAGGCATTCGACAAGAGAGTCGGACCGGCTGTCGCAAAAGCAGTAGCAGAGGCAGCAAAAGCAACAGGCGTAGCACGTATCTGATCTTAAGCGCCTGATACGAACCAAAACAGCCCTTCATTAAGAAGAATATATCAGACACCCGTACTCTGTAACCCGGTACGGGTGTCTTTTTGTTTCCCAGCAGGTGGTATTACCCTTTGACAAATGTCCTCGCAGTGAGTACAATAGCAAAAGAATATGATAGGAGGTTAAGCACAGCATGAAACCATGGGAAGCTAATATACGAAAAGTAGTGCCGTATACTCCTGGCGAGCAGCCAAATGAGAGCGGCATGATCAAACTGAATACAAACGAGAATCCATATTCACCGGCTCCGGGTGTGGAGAAGGCGCTGAAGGCCCTTGATGCCGATACCCTGAGACTTTATCCGGATCCGACAGCAGGAGACCTGGTACACAGTATTGCCGCGTTCTACGGCCTGAAGGACGAGCAGGTATTTACAGGCGTTGGTTCCGATGACGTACTGGCTATGTGTTTTCTCACATTTTTTAATTCAGAGAAACCGATCCTGTTCCCGGACATCACTTATTCTTTCTATGATGTATGGGCAGATCTTTTAAGGATCCCATATGAGCGCCCGGCATTAGATGAGGAGTTCCATATCCGTAAGGAAGATTATTTCCGTGAAAACGGCGGAATCGTATTCCCTAATCCCAATGCACCGACCGGCGTGGAAATGCCTCTTTCTGAGATCGAGGAGATCGTGGCAAAGAATCCGGAGAGTATCGTGATTGTAGATGAGGCGTACGTGGATTTCGGAGCAGCATCCGCACTGCCGCTGATCGAAAAATATGATAATCTGCTTGTTGTGCAGACCTTCTCCAAGTCCAGATCCCTGGCAGGAATGCGTATCGGATATGCCTTCGGAAATCCGGAGCTGATCAAATATCTCAATGATGTGAAATATTCCTTTAACTCCTATACCATGGATCGTACTACCATCGCGGCTGGTGTGGCATCTATGGAGGATAAGGCATATTTTGAGGAATGCTGCCATAAGATCATTACAACAAGAGAGTGGACAAAGGCAGAGCTCAGGAAGCTTGGATTTTCCTTCCAGGATTCCAAATCCAACTTTATCTTTGCCACACATGAGAGCTGTCCGGCCAAAGAGCTTTTCGCAGCACTGAGGGAGAAACATATCTATGTAAGATATTTCCCGAAGGACAGGATCGACAATCATCTCCGTATCTCCATCGGTACCGATGAGGAGATGAAAAAGCTGGTAGAATTCCTGACGGAATATCTGCAGAAATAACAGTTAAGGAGGTACTATGGAAGTACTGGTACAATGGTTTTCACACCACCTTGCACAGTTTATCTCTCCCGAGGGAGCTGTGTTCATCATTTCTATGATCCCGATACTGGAGCTTCGCGGCGGCCTTCTGGCAGCTTCTTTGCTGAAGATATCGGCTGCGAAGGCACTGCCGATCTGTATCGTGGGAAATATTATTCCGATTCCGTTTATCCTGCTTTTTATCCGGCAGATCTTTAAATGGATGAAAAAAACAAAGACGTTCAGAGGTCTGATCACAAAGCTGGAAAACAGAGCTATGGGAAAGAGTGACCAGATCAAGAGATATGAATTTCTGGGACTTTTGCTGTTTGTGGGAATCCCTCTTCCGGGCACAGGAGCCTGGACAGGTGCACTGATCGCCTCTCTTCTTGAGGTGGATATCAAAAAATCCTCCATTGCGATCCTGTGCGGACTTTTTATGGCAAGTGCCATTATGTATATTGTTTCTTATGGAATTGTAGGAAATGTAGTGCATTGATCGATCGCAGAGAAGGAATGTCTTTTTGATCGAGATCGGATTGAAAATAAAGAAATCCCTTACCGGATCTGTAAAATAATATGTGTTCTGTATTCCGGAAACATATCAGAGATCGGTAAGGGATTTCTTTATGTGTTTTTACATATCAGGCAGAGGTATACCGAGAAGATCCTTACATAAATCTGCGCTTCAGCATGTCCGCGTTTAAAGCGTATTTCAGAGCTGTATCCCTGGTGATACGGCCTTTTTTATATAATTCCAGAAGGCTCTGGTCCATAGAACGCATCTGCTCCTGACCGGATGTGGAGATCACGCCTTCGATTTGGTGTACTTTATTGTCGCGGATCATATTGCGGATGGCAGGAGTCAGGCGCATGATCTCGAAAACAGGAATGTTGCGTCCGTCCACATCCGGGATCAGCTGCTGGGAGATCACAGCCTGAAGGACCATGGAAAGCTGGAGGGCGATCTGATGCTGCTGGGATGGCTCAAACACGTCCATGATGCGTTCGATGGTGTTGGCTGCTCCCAGAGTATGCAGGCTGGAAAGGACAAGATGACCGGTTTCCGCAGCGGTCATGGCAGTCTGGATGGTTTCATGATCACGCATCTCTCCAAGAAGGATTACATCCGGGCTCTGGCGTAGTGTGGCACGAAGAGAAGTCAGATAGCTTTCGGTGTCGGTACAGATCTCGCGCTGGCTGACGATACAGCGATCATGGCGGTGGAGATATTCCAGAGGATCCTCCAGAGTGATGATGTGGCCTTCCCGGGTATGGTTGATCCGGTCGATCAGGCAGGCCATGGTGGTGGATTTACCGCTTCCGGCAGAACCGGTAACAAGGACCATGCCACGGGTATAGTCGGAGATATTCATCACATCCTCCGGAATGGAAAGCTCTGCAGGATCCGGCAGCCGGAAGGCGATCACGCGGATCACGGCAGCCAGGGAACCACGCTGCTTGTAGGCATTGACACGAAATCTGGAAACACCGGGAATGGAAAAAGAAAAGTCATCATCACCGGTTTCCATAAGACGGGATATATCGCGGTTTTCCGCAAGGCCGTAAATGGTGCGGAGTAAATTTTCTGTCTGATCAGGCATCAGCCTGTCACCACGGTCCAAAAGATGACCGTCGATCTTTTCTGCCAGGGGGCGGCCTGCGATGATAAAGATATCAGAGACACGCCGGTTGGCAGCTTCTGCTAAAAATTCAGGAATAGGGGTATCCATAGGTTTATTCTCCTTTAAATACATTCTGGTGGTTGTCAGGTTGCCAGAATCCGGTAAGCTCTGTGTTCCATTGCAGGATCTGATAAGCGGAAGAGCTTTTTTTCTGCGGATAAAAAATCTCAAGCACTACAGAAAGCTGTTGTGTCTCGGAAATTCCAACGGAAAAGGAAAGGTGTGGCTGTGGGAATCCCAGCTGAGATCGTTCCTTGTGTCCGCAAGCGTTTGTATCATGGAAAAATATCTGGTCTCATCGGAAGCTTTTTCCCTGTATTGCTCCAGATCATCACGGATTTCTGAAACGGTTTCTGTGGCGCTTGCGCAGCCGGTGTAATAATTTTCGGTCTGTTTCATAGAATGTCTGGCTGTGTTAAGACTGGATCTGGAGCTTCCAAGAGTAAGCAGAGCAAGTACACAGAGACACAGCACAGAGAAGATAAGAAACAGGGAAGGAATGCCGACAGTTACAAAAAACGTATGCTTCTGTTTCAATGTACAGCCTCCCTTCTGTAGTCATCAACAGGAAAACGCAGGGTGATCCGGTAAAGCTCACTGCAGTTGGAAAGCTGCCGGAAAGAAAGCTCGCCGGATTTTTCTGAAGAAGAAATATCTGTTTCCAGGATCATTTCACAGGCGGCTTCTCCAGAAGAGCAGCTCTGCCAGTTACGGTCATAATACCAGATCAGGTTGGTGTTCTTTTTGATACCCCCCGGAAGCAGGGAGAGGAACTGTTCATCGGTTCCGTCAGTGCCTTCCAGTATCTCGCCCACGGAGGTTGTGAGAGCCTGGATCTGGTTCCACTGTTCTGCCTGGAGCCGGTTTTTCCGTGCTGCCGCGAAGATCTGGATGCAGGCAGCTGAGGAAAGTGACAGAAACAAAAGGGCAAGGATCATTTCCATCAGAAAAAGGCTGGTACCGGAATTATGTCTTGATTCTTTCATGATGCCTCCTTTTTGCCAGTGCGATGAAGCAGGAATTCCGAGCAGACTCCCGTGGTACTTTCCAGGGAAAAGTGGTAAAAACCATTTTCCATTTCCGAAAACCGGAAATCGGAAAGCTGTGAGATGACGGTTCCTGCATCGGAACTGGCCTGAGAGCCTTTTGCAGTGAAAAGCTCCATCAGACTGTCATTCTTCAGGTAAATATACGTGATATATTCTTTTCCTTTGATATCATCCCGGAAACAAAGGGCAGGAATATCATCCAGGGAACCGGAAAAGATCTCATCGCCGCGGTCGTGCTGCCGGAATTTGGTAGTCAGATAAGTTGCTGCGGTCCCAAGCTCGGAATCGGAGTCAGTCTGTTTCACAGTCTGCTGGTAAATCCGGGCGGAAAATAGCAGCATCAGTATAAGGAACAGAACAAAAACACCAAAAAGAAGAAGCGAAAAAAGAGAAGAAACGGAATGTCCGGTGTTCTTCCGGTGATTCATGAGGCATTCCCTCCTTTCGTACTGCCGGACAGAGCGATCACGCTGATAGACGGCAGGAGATTGGAACCGTTAGGAACATACTCTACTACGAATTTGGTTTTGTCATAAGTGATATGATAATCCAAGAGAAGCTGGGACAGGCTTTCGGGATATGTGCCTGTGAGGGCATAGGTGCGGATGGCACCGTTTTTCAGTGCCTGTTCCAGAGCATCCTGTTCTTTGTGTACGGCCTGATCGGAGGTGCTGCTGACACCTGCCACAAACAAGGTGCAGGATAAAACCAGAAGCAGCGCCGGAAAGAGAAGAAAAAATGCTCTGAGAAATTTTGTTCTGCGGCTTTCAAAAAGTTCCATGCGGTCACCACCTTACATTGCAAAATCTGAGAGGATCCCCAGAAGCGGCATCATGACGGATAAAAGGACCAGCCCCACAAGAAGAGACAGCAGGATCACGATGGTAGGCTCCACAATGGAGACTGCCTGTGAGATCAGATCTATGGATCTTTCGGTGTACTGCCGGGAAAGCCTGCGGAAGGTTTCGTCACTGGAACCGGAATAGAAGGATATCGTGATGAGACGGCCTTCCATGCCGCCGAACAGACCGGATTCTGTAAGAGCCCTGGAAAAAGTTTCTCCGCTATCCAGGATAGAGGAAGCCTTCCGGAGTCTTTCGAGTATCACCGGCTGTGAGATCAGATCCTTTGTAAGCTCCAGGCTGGTTTCAGGGGAAAGTCCGCTCCGAAGCCCCAGGGAAAGGCCCTGGGCCAGACGACTGTAATCCATGGCAACCGGGATCTCACGGAAAAACGGGAGATGGATGACCATTTTTCGCAGCAGGCTGTGGCCTTTTTCCGTAAGACTGAAAAACAGGATGCAGCCAATGAGGCTGCGGCGAGATCAGAAAACAGAGGAATACCGGCTGATCACGTTACCTGCATTCAGAAGTCCCCGGGAAACCCCGTTCATTTCCATTCCCATCTGGTTAAATACCTGTTGAAATACTGGCAGGACTTTTATCAGAAGGACCAGGATCACAACAGCCATCATGCCAAGCATGAGCAGCGGGTAAGTGACTGCAGACCGTATCTGTCCTGAGATTTCTTCCTCCTGTTCATAGTGGGAACTGAGACTTTCCATGATCTCATCCAGGCAGCCGGTTTCCTCACCGGTCCGGACATAGGCGGTCATGGATGTGGGAAAGATCCCGGATTCGTCAAGAGCCCGGGAAAGAGAACCGTTTTCTTCCACGGAACGGATCAGGGGTGTGAGGATCTGCCGGTCTGCATCGGTCTTGCTTTCGTCACAGAGGATGTGAAGTCCTTCCGCTGTGGATATGCCGGAATGCAGAAGCATTCCCATCTGCCCGCAGAAACTGGATAATTCCCGGGCTGTCAGTTTGTTTTTCATAATAAGGTCTCCTTTAGTTGGTCAGCGCGTGAACTGTACCGTATAATTGCTTTCATCACCGATATATTCCTGGATCGCTTCATCACCATCACTGTTGGCGTCAAAGGTGGGATCCATCAGCTTCCAGGTGTCGCCGTCAAAAGATACTGCCTTTGTCACCCAGCCTCTGCCACGGATATAAACATCGATCCATGCATGCTTTACATCACCGGAATAGCCGATCTGAAGCTTGCAGGGAATGTCCTGGCTGCGGAGCATTGCAGTAGTCAGTGCAGCGTAATCAAAACAGATCCCCGTGCCGGTGCTTAACGTATCATCTACATCAGGAAGATAACCGGCTTCGACAGAATCAGCTTTGTCATAATCGTAGGAAATATGACTGGTAACATATGTATAGAAGGTTTTCAGGATGTCGATATCGGTCATGTCTTCTTTGACAAGAGAGGCTGCCAGTTTGCAGGCTTCACTTTTGGAAGAAAAGTCCACGTACTGGTTTGGATATAGAAACGGAAGAAATTCATTCTGAAGCTTTATTGTGAGCGTTTCCGTGTAAAGGGCGGCATACTGGTTTCCATCAACCTGCTGATAGCAGGTGATGAGATACTCACCGGAGCCTTCGGAAAAAGGAAGTACCGTCTGTTCATCAGGTTCCAGAAAATAGGAATAGACCACACCGGAGGGAGCAGTAAGCTGAATGTTCATGCGGGAATCATCGGAATCGGATTCTGCAGTCAGATATCCCTGATCCTGATTGGAAATATCCAGGATCAGAGGGGAACTGCCCAGTGTTTTTTTGCCGGGGGCCTCCGGGGTGAGGACTCTGGCCGGAGAATATACCGGAGGTTCTTCATCGGAGGAAGGAGAATTTCCACAGCCTGCCAGCAGGATTCCGAAAAGCAGCCATACAAAAAAGAGACGGACTGGTAAAAATTTTGACATTGTTTCCGTTCTCCTGTTATATCATGCTTTCTTTTTGAACAGTATAGCAGATTCCGTGAAAAAAAGACAGGAGTAGGGCTCAAAATGCAGTGGAAAATGTTGACATTTTAGGGAAAAAAACATATACTATACATATAAAGGCAAACCTGTTGAAAGACAGGGACGCAAAGCCATGGGTCTAAGGTCCGAAGGATGACTATGACAGCCGGTTGCCGCATTAAATTCCGATTTAATGACGTATTCAGATAACATCTATGAACAAGAATCTGTGTGTTAATGCGGCCGTTTATTTCGTTAGAATAAGCGGCTTTTTTGATGCCTAAAATCCGGTTTAGGGTGGAAACTGAAACGTCGGCTTTCAGAAAGGCGTGAATGATATGAAAAGAACAGATATCCGTAAAATTTTTACAGGCAGGAAAAAAGCTTTAGCAGGATGCCTTGCAGCTGTTATTGTACTGGCAGGTGGCTTTAATGTCTGGCAGTCGTCACAGGTTCCGGAATTTCCGGATTTTACAGATCCGGTAGTGGAGACTACCATCACAGAGGACGACACTCCACTTGCTTCAAAACCGAAGGTGACTACCAAAACGACTTCAAATACCAAGACAACCAGAAAAAAAGTTAGGCTGAAAAAAGCGGCGACCAAGACTTATACCAAGAAGCTTCCGACTACCAATAAGAAGAGTACGACCACAAAGAAAACAAACAGAAATACAACCGTAAAAACATTAAAGACAGTTAAGACTGCAACAACACAGAAATACACAAAGAAATCAAAAACAGCCGTTCAGACACGGAAAGTAACTACAACCATTCAGACGACCACAACAGTCATGGCGGCTTCAGCTACTGCCGGCAAAGCGAATGCAGCTTCCACAAAAAAAGTAGAAAGCATCAACATGGACAGCAAATATTCAGTAAGCAATATTGCTTCCATTGCACCGAAGATGGACAGCAGGGTGCTCAAAGCCTACAAGAAGCTTGGATTTACTGTAACGATCGATCCGTCTGTTAACTACGGAGGCTGCTTTAACGCACATTCAAGAAGCATCATCCTTCGTTTTGAGAATGAGACAATCTACCATGAACTGGGACATTTCCTTGCTTTTGTTGCGGGAAACGTAGACAGAACAAGTGATTTTGCCGCAGTTTATAACAGCGAAAAATCCAAATTTACAGGTATCAACAGAAGCTATGCAACGCAGAACAGTTCAGAATATTTTGCAGAATCAGTGCTTGAGTATGTAACAAGTCCGTCAACACTTAAGAGACAGAGACCAAAAACGTATGCAGCGATCGTGGCGGCTCTGAATAAAATTACTGATGAACGTATCCAGAGGGTCATGGATATATACGGACCGTTCTGGAGCTAAAAAAGAAGCATACAGGAACGTTGGATCTGTCCGGGAAGAGATCTCCCGGGCAGATTTTTTCTTTTTTGTGAGAAAAGTATAAAAAAAATGTCGATAAATATTTCTTGCAATAGACTCTATAAGGTGTGTATAATGAAACATAAGCTGAAAACACGCTTTCATTCAAAAAAAGTGCAGCCATGTCAGGTTGTATCTGATTCCATAAACAACAAATATATAATTTATCAGATTTAAGAATAGAGGATTTAATATGAGAGAAAAGTATGAATCATTATCTCTGGCGGTGCTGAAGGATCTGGCAAAGGCGAGAGGGATGAAGGGAATTTCTACTCTGAGAAAACCGGCACTGATTGAGCGGATGCTGGAGGAGGACGCCAAAGAGTCCGACAGAGGAAATCCCGAAGAAGTACACAAAAGTACACCGGCAGAAAATACTGTAAAAGAAAAAAGCTATGATTCGGAAAAAACAGAATATCGTACCCGTCCGGCAGGGGAAGGACTTCAGGAGCAGCGGAAGGAATATCGTAGTGATAAGAATGAGCAGGAACACAGAAGCACAAATATCCGCAGAGAGTACAACCGTGAATATAACCGGGAAGCTACAAGGGAGAACGGGAATGTTCCGTCAGAATCCACCCAGCTGGACAGTGGTGAAAAGGCTAACGGGATCCTGGAGGTCCTTCCGGATGGATATGGCTTTATCCGATGTGAGAATTATATGCCGGGTGAGAACGACATTTATGTTTCTCCTTCCCAGATCCGCCGCTTTAATTTAAAGACGGTGATATCATCCAGGGAAATATCCGCATCAAGACCCAGGGAGAGAAGTTCAGTGCCCTTCTCTACGTATCTTCCATTAACGGTTTCCATCCGAGTGAGGGACAGAGACGGTATAATTTTGAAGATATGACACCGATCTTTCCGAATGAGAGACTTGTCATGGAGCGTGCAGGCGGTACAACGGCCATGCGTATCGTGGATCTGATCAGTCCTATCGGAAAGGGCCAGCGAGGAATGATCGTATCTCCGCCAAAGGCAGGTAAGACAACCCTTCTGAAAGACGTTGCCAAGTCTATCCTCAGGAATAACAGAGATATGCATCTGATCATTCTTCTGATCGATGAGCGTCCTGAGGAGGTTACCGATATCAGAGAGGCGATCCAGGGACCGAATGTGGAAGTGATCTATTCTACATTTGATGAACTTCCGGAACATCATAAGAGAGTTTCCGAGATGGTTGTGGAGCGTGCGCGCCGTCTTGTAGAGCATAAACAGGATGTGATTATTCTTCTGGATTCGATCACACGACTTGCCAGAGCCTATAATCTGATCATCCCGCCAAGCGGAAGAACCTTATCCGGTGGTCTTGACCCGGCGGCTCTCCATATGCCCAAAAGATTTTTTGGCGCAGCCCGTAATATGCGCGAGGGCGGAAGCCTGACGATTCTGGCAACCGCACTTGTGGATACTGGAAGCAAGATGGACGATGTTATTTATGAGGAGTTCAAGGGAACCGGTAATATGGAGCTTGTCCTGGATCGTAAATTACAGGAGAAACGGGTATTCCCGGCCATTGATATCCAGAAATCCGGAACCAGAAGAGAGGATCTGCTTCTCAGCAAGGATGAACAGGAAGCGGTTTATATTATGCGAAAAGCTCTCAACGGAATGAAAGCGGATGAGGCAGTAGAACAGATCCTGAATACCTTTGCCAGAACCAGGAACAATGCAGAACTGGTACAGACTGTAAAGAAACAGAAATTTTTATAAAGTCCTTGCATTTTAGGGAAAGCTATGTTATACTTAGCAAGCTGTTTAAAATGGAATTCGTCAATTGAATACGAATAATATTAAATATATAGAGAGGTGAAAATCATGAGAGAAGGAATCCATCCGAACTACTATCAGGCAACTGTAACCTGCAACTGCGGAAACACTTTCGTAACAGGTTCTACTAAAGAGGACATCCATGTTGAGATCTGTTCCAAATGCCATCCGTTCTACACAGGACAGCAGAAGGCTACACAGGCTCGTGGACGTATCGATAAGTTCAACAAGAAATACGGCCTGAATAAGTAATTATTGCGAATACAGGAAATGAGAAGGTTGAGGTTGGGAAATCTCAACCTTTCTTTGACTGAAAAATTTTTAATTTGCACAGGAGAGAATGAATGAGATCATCGAATATCGGCGGACAGGCGGTCATGGAAGGCATCATGATGCGCCACAAGGACAAATATTCTATCGCAGTGCGCCGCCCGGACCAGGAGATCGAGCTGAAGGTAGAGGATTATAAATGTATCTTCGGAAATCACGCATTTCTGAAGAAACCGATCATCCGTGGTGTGGTAAGCTTTGTGGATTCTCTTGTGGTAGGCACGAAATGCCTGATGTATTCTGCGGAGATCGCAGGAGACGAGGAAGATGAGGGAACAGTCAGGAAGAATGAGCAGCTTACAGAAGAAGAGCGTTCTGCAAAAAAAGCCAAGGAGGATAAGCAGTTCAAGTGGCTTCTTTACATTACGGTAGCTATCTCCATGGTGGTTTCTGTGGCTGCTTTTATGTTTCTTCCGTATGTACTGGCCAGTCTGATCCGAGGGGTAGGTGCTTCGGAATTTCTGGTCACCATAGTGGAAGCCTTTGTGAAGCTGGCACTGTTTATGGGATATATGTTCCTGATCTCCAGAATGAAGGATATCCAGAGGACATTTATGTATCACGGTGCGGAGCACAAATGTATCAACTGTGTGGAGCATGGTCTGCCTCTGACGGTAGAGAATGTGTTAAAGAGCTCCAGGCTTCATAAGCGCTGTGGAACAAGCTTTCTGTTTCTGGTCATGCTGGTAAGTATTGTGCTGCATTTTGTGTTTGTGGCGGTGCCGTTTTACTGGGTGAGACTGCTGGGAAGACTTCTCATGGTGCCGGTAGTTGCGGGGATTTCCTTTGAGATCATCCAGTGGGCAGGAAGAACAGACAGTAAATTTGCGGACATTATGAGTAAACCAGGTCTTGCCATGCAGAAATTCACCACAAAGGAGCCTGCTGCAGATATGGCAGAGGTAGCCATTAAAGCAGTTGAGGCTGTTTTTGATTGGAGAGCTTATCTGAAAGAGGAATTTGACCTGGACATTCCATATGAGACAGAGGAGACAGAAAATGCAGACTCTTGAGTCCCTTCTGAAAAAGGAACAACAATACTGAAAGATAACGGATTGGAAGAAGCCGGGCTGGATGCCTGGCTCCTTCTGGAATTTAAGACCGGAAAGAATCGGGCATATTATTTTGCGCATGGAGATGAACCGGTGTCTGATGAGACCGCAGCAGAGTATCTTACGCTGATCGACAGGCGGGCAGGACATATTCCTGTACAGCAGCTGACTCATCAGGCTTTTTTTATGGGCTATGAGTTTTATGTAAACGAAAACGTGCTGATCCCGAGACAGGATACGGAGACTCTGGTGGAAGAGGCATTGAAACACCTTGGGGATGTGGAAAAACCGGAGATCCTGGATATGTGTACCGGCTCCGGCTGCATCCTGCTCAGCCTTCTTCTGGAACGGCAGGATGCCTGTGGGACCGGTGTGGATGTTTCACCGGAAGCACTGGAAGTGGCAAAAAAGAATGCAGGTATTCTAAAGGTGGAGAACCGGGCGGATTTTGTGGAAAGCGATCTGTTCTCAGCACCGTATTTTTGTGAAAAAGGTGGAAAAGATAGTGGGAAATATGATATCCTTATTTCAAACCCGCCTTATATCGCAACAGAAGAAATTGAAACACTGATGGAAGAAGTCCGCCTTCATGATCCGAGGAAGGCCCTTGACGGAATGGAAGACGGGCTTTATTTTTACAGAAAGATCACAGCAGAGGCCGGAAGGTACCTGAAACCAGGCGGATGGCTTCTGTATGAGATCGGCTGCACCCAGGGGGAGGCGGTCAGTACAATGATGAAAGCAGCCGGTTTTACCGGGGTTCAGATCGTAAAGGATCTGCCGGGCCTTGACCGTGTGGTGCTTGGACAGAAACAGGAGGAAATACATGTTTGATAAACTGGATGATCTGCTGGTACGTTTTGAAGAGCTTCTCAATGAGCTGGGAGAACCGGGAGTAACCGACGATCCGGCACATTTTCAGAAGCTGATGAAGGAGCAGAGCGACCTGCAGCCAATCGTTGACGCATATAAAGAATATAAGAAAAATAAGGAAACCATCGAGGACAGTCTTTCCATGCTGGAAGGGGAGAAAGATGAAGAAATGAGAGAGATGCTCAAGGAAGAGCTTTCCGACGCAAAAAAACGCGTGGAGGAGCTGGAGCATGAGCTGAAGATCCTTCTTCTTCCGAAGGACCCTAACGACAGCAAGAACGTTATCGTTGAGATCCGTGGAGGTGCAGGCGGTGATGAGGCAGCACTTTTTGCAGCAGAGATTTATCGTATGTATGTGAAATACGCGGAGTCCCGTCGCTGGAAAACCGAGATGCTCAGCCTCAATGAGAACGGCATCGGCGGCTTTAAGGAGGTTACCTTCATGATCAAGGGTGAGGGTGCATATTCCAGACTGAAATACGAAAGCGGTGTTCACCGTGTACAGCGAGTACCGGAGACAGAGTCCGGCGGAAGGATCCATACCTCTACATGTACGGTAGCGATCATGCCGGAGGCGGAAGAAATTGATTTCCATCTGGATCTCAATGAGTGTAAATTCGATGTGTTCCGTGCATCCGGAAACGGTGGTCAGTGTGTCAACACCACAGACTCCGCAGTACGTCTTACTCATATCCCTACAGGAATCGTGATTTCCTGCCAGGATGAGAAGTCTCAGCTTAAGAACAAGGATAAAGCACTTCGTGTGCTCCGTTCCCGTCTGTATGAGATGGAGCTTGCCAAGCAGCATGACGCTGAGGCAGAGGCAAGGAGAAGCCAGATCGGTACAGGTGACCGCTCCGAGAAGATCCGTACCTACAACTTCCCTCAGGGACGTGTAACAGACCACAGGATCAAGCTTACCCTTCATCGTCTTGAGAATATCCTTAACGGAGATCTGGATGAGATCATTGACAGTCTGATCGCAGCAGACCAGGCAGTAAAGCTGACAAAGCTGAATGAACAGGAGTAAGCGCTGATTACAGCTACAGAGTTCAAAAAATTATAATAAATCAGGAGGAAACGAAAATGAAAAAGACAGCACTGGTGATCATGGCAGCCGGTATCGGCAGCCGTTTTGGAAAAGGAATCAAGCAGCTTGCACCGGTAGGCCCGAAGGGCGAGATCATTATGGACTATTCCATCCATGATGCACTGGAGGCAGGATTCAACAAGGTCGTATTTATCATTCGCAAAGACCTTGAAGATGAATTCAAAAAAGTGATCGGAGACCGTATTTCCAACATTACAGAAGTTGCTTATGCATTCCAGGAGATCGACGATCTTCCGGGTAATTTTACAAAACCGGCGGACCGTACCAAGCCATGGGGAACCGGACACGCTGTACTGGCAGCAAAGAAAGTCCTTTCCGAGCCATTCGCTGTGATCAATGCAGATGACTACTACGGAAAAGAAGCCTACGTAAAGGTGCATGACTACCTGGTACAGGATCATCCGCAGGATGGCCCGATGCACATCTGCATGGCAGGTTTCCGCCTTGGAAATACATTAAGTGACAACGGAAGCGTCACAAGAGGAGTGTGCCATATTGAGGGCGGCAAGCTTGTGGGCGTTACAGAGACACATAACATCTTCAAGACAGCAGACGGCGCAGAGACAAGAAATGACGATGGTACAGCAGAAACACTGGATACAAAGAGCCTTGTTTCCATGAATATGTGGGGACTGACACCGGAATTTATGGAGATCCTTGAGAAAGGCTTCGTTGAGTTCCTTGGCGGGATCAAAGAGGGAGACATCAAAAAAGAGTATCTTCTTCCTGAGCTTATCGACCAGCTGATCCATTCCGGAAAAGCAGCGGTAGATGTTCTTGAGACAAAGGACGAGTGGTTCGGTGTTACCTATCAGGAGGATAAGGCATCTGTACAGGCTGCATTCAAAAAACTTACAGATGACGGCGTTTATCCGGAAGGACTGTATCAGTAATAAAGGAGAACATTATGGGTAAATATTTCGGAACAGATGGTTTTCGTGGTGAAGCAAATGTAAAACTTACAGCAGATCATGCATTTCGTGTGGGACGTTATCTCGGCTGGTATTACGGCAGAGATCACAAGGCGAAGATCGTGATCGGCAAGGATACAAGAAGAAGCAGTTACATGTTTGAGTATGCCCTTGCGGCAGGACTTACCGCATCCGGAGCAGATGCCTATCTGCTTCATGTGACCACAACTCCAAGTGTATCCTATGTGGTACGTACAGAAGATTTTGACTGCGGTATCATGATTTCCGCAAGCCATAATCCGTTTAATGATAATGGGATCAAGGTCCTTAATGAGAACGGACAGAAGATTTCCGCAGATATTGAAGCACGTATCGAGGCATATCTGGACGGCGAGATCGAGGAGCTTCCGCTGGCAACCGGAGAAGATATCGGCTGTACTGTGGATTTTGCATCCGGAAGAAACCGTTATATCGGACATCTGATCTCTATCCCATGCCATGATTTCAAAAATATCAAGGTTGGGCTGGATTGCTCCAACGGAAGCTCATCCGCCATTGCCAAGAGCGTTTTTGACGCACTTCGTGCAAAAACCTATGTGATCAACAATGAGCCAAACGGAACCAACATCAACCGTGGCTGCGGTTCCACACACATTGAAGTTCTGAGACAGTTCGTGGTAGATAAAGGTCTGGATATCGGTTTTGCATACGATGGTGACGCAGACCGCTGTATCGCCGTAGACCACCGCGGAAACATCATTGACGGTGATAAGATCATGTATGTGTGCGGCAAATATTTAAGAGAGAAAGGCCAGCTCAACGGAAATACAGTTGTAACAACCGTTATGTCCAATCTTGGTCTTTACAAGTCTCTGGAGCGTGAAGGCATCGACTATGAGCAGACTGCAGTTGGTGACAAATACGTTGCCGAGAACATGATGGAAAACAATTACAGTATCGGTGGTGAACAGTCCGGACATATCATCTTTAGCCGCTATTCCGCTACCGGTGACGGGATCCTGACTTCTCTTATGATCATGGAGGCATGTGTAGATCAGAAGGCTACACTCTGCGACCTTGCAAAGGAGATGAAGGTTTATCCGCAGCTTCTCCGGAATGTGCGTGTTTCCGACAAGAAAACAGCACTGGAGAACGAAAAGGTAAAAGCAGCCATTGAGGCAGCCGCAGAGGCACTTGGTGATGACGGACGTATCCTGGTACGTGAGAGTGGTACAGAGCCGCTGATCCGTGTTATGGTAGAAGCGGGAACGGATGATCTCTGCCATAAATATGTAGATAGTGTTGTTGATGTGATGGAAGCCGAAGGGCTTGTTGTAGAATAAGGAATTCCATGAAAAAAACAAAGACCGTATTGATTCTTGCAGCCGTTACAGGAGCCTTGCTTCTGGGCGGCTGCGGCAGTGAAAAAACAAAAATATATGAACAGGCCGGAAAGGATCTTTCCCAGGGAAGCTACAAGTATGCCCTGGAGGAGTACCAGAGCTCGATCCAGAACGGAGTGAAGCTGGCACAGTCCTATCGCGGGGCAGGTATCGCAAGCCTGCGTCTTGGCAAATATGAGGATGCGGTGAATAGCTTCACGGAAGCTCTGAACTGCGATAAAGTAAGCAAAAGCCTTCGTAAGGATATCCTGTCCTACCGGGCTACTGCAGAGCTGAAGTCTGGAAAATACGAGGATGCCATGGCAGACTGCCAGACACTTGGAGAAGATTTTTCCATGGATGCAGGCAGTTATTTTCTCACCGGAAAGGTTGCCCTTGCCATGGATTCCTACGAAGAAGCCGCATCTAACTTCAAACAGGCCTATGGAGAAGATTCCACCTATGATATGGCGATCGAGATCTATGAGGCATATCTGGACAAGGATATGGAAGCGGACGGAACCAGATATCTGGAAGCTGCTCTTTCTTCTGAGGCCAAGGATGCCCAGGACCACTGTGACAGAGGCCGTGTCTACTATTATATGGAAGACTACAGCAACGCAAAAAAAGAGCTTCTGGAAGCAAACAAGAAGGATAATACGGAAGCATTGCTTCTTCTGGGAATGGTATATCTGGCCCAGGATGACGTGGAAAATGCTCAGGCAATGTACAAGCAGTATATTTCCGCAGTGGGTGATTCCGCCAAGGGCTATAATGGTCTGGCACTGTGCGATATCCGAAGCGGAGATTATGATTCCGCTCTTGATAACATCACAAAAGGTCTTCCGACAGCTACCACAGACGAGATGCAGAGTCTTCTGTTCAATGAGATCGTAGCCTATGAAAAAAAGCTGGATTTTGCTACTGCACTGACCAAGGTCCAGGAATATATTGAGATGTTCCCTGAAGATTCCGCTGCAAAAAAAGAGCGGGCTTTCCTGAAAACCAGAACGTCTTCGGAGGGCTGATATGGAATATTTTGAGGAAATACAGGACAGGGTTATCCTGATCGGTGTCCAGGCAGATCGGGGGGATGACATGGAGGAATCCCTGGATGAGCTTGGAGAACTTGCGGCTACGGCAGGTGCGGCGGTTGCAGGAAGGATCATTCAGAATCGTGAGGCCGTACATCCGGGCACCTATATCGGAAAGGGCAAGATCGAAGAGGTAAAAGGTCTTCTCTATGCCCTGGATGCCAATGGTGTGATCTGTGACGATGAGCTTTCTCCTGCCCAGATGAATAATCTGGAGCGGGAGCTGGAGTGCAAGGTTATGGATCGTACCCTGCTGATCCTTGACATTTTTGCGAAGCGTGCCGTCACAAGTGAAGGCAAGATCCAGGTAGAGCTTGCACAGCTTCGTTACCGGTCTGCACGTCTTGTGGGACTACGTTCTTCTCTTTCGCGACTTGGAGGAGGAATCGGAACCAGAGGCCCTGGTGAGAAAAAGCTGGAGACAGACCGTCGTCTGATCCGGAACAGGATATCCGCACTGAAGCAGGAGCTTTCCCAGGTAGAAAAGCACAGAGAGCTGATCCGTTCCAGAAGAGCTGTGGGAAATCTGAAGACAGCAGCCATTGTCGGCTATACCAATGCAGGAAAGTCCACGCTTCTGAATACACTGACAGGCGCTTCGGTGCTTTCGGAGGATAAGCTGTTTGCCACACTGGATCCGACTACCCGTCTTCTGACACTGGATGACGGACAGCAGCTTCTTCTTACGGATACCGTAGGCTTTATCCGCAAGCTTCCCCACAATCTGGTGGAAGCCTTCAAGAGTACTCTGGAGGAAGCCAAATATGCGGATTATATCATTCATGTGGTAGATGCATCCAATCCTCAGGCGGAGATACAGATGCATATCGTATATGAAACCCTGAAAGAGCTTGGTGCTCTGGGAAAAAAGACGATCACACTTTTTAACAAGCAGGACCGTGTTTCCGGGGAGAGCTTTCGGGATCTCCGAGCAGACCATACGCTGAAGATTTCCGCACGGACAGGAGAGGGGCTTGAGGAATTTAAGCAGCTTCTTTCTGAGATACTGGCAGAAGGACAGATTTATATGGAACGGCTTTTTCCTTATTCGGAGGCCGGTCAGATCCAGCTGATCCGTGAGTATGGACAGCTTCTTTCGGAAGAGTATACCGAAGGAGGGATTGCTGTAAAAGCAAGAGTTCCGCGGGAAATCTATCCGAAAGTCACATAATGTTAAAATATCTACTCAGTACCATATATAGTACCGTGAACAAAACGGGCACTATATATGGTGCTTTTTATGTTGACGCAAAGAGGCGTGTCTGATACAATAAGCCTACAGCGCTTTGAACACAGATCGTGAAACGGAGTGTGTTCGTAAGCAGGCAAGTGAGGCGGAATGAAATATCCGCTTATAAATAAATGCATGAGGGAGGCATTTTCTTATGTTTCAGGTAGTAAAAAGAGACGGTGAATTAGACGAATTTAAAATGGGGAAGATCACTGCGGCAATTGATAAGGCATTTGATGCCAAAGGTAAGAATTACAGTTCGGATATGATCGATCTTCTGGGACTTCGTGTTACAGCGGATTTTCAGAATAAGATCGAGAACAACCGGATTTCTGTTGAGGATATCCAGGACAGTGTGGAGAACGTACTGATCCAGGCCGGATATTCTGATGTTGCCAAGGCGTATATCCTTTATCGTAAGCAGCGTGAGAAGATCCGCAATATGAAATCCACCATCCTTGACTATAAAGAAATCGTAAACAGCTATGTAAAGGTTGAGGACTGGCGTGTAAAGGAGAACTCAACGGTTACTTATTCTGTAGGAGGTCTGATCTTAAGCAACTCCGGAGCAGTTACCGCAAACTACTGGCTGTCTGAGATCTACGACAACGAGATCGCAGATGCACACAGAAATGCAGATATCCATATCCATGATCTGTCCATGCTGACCGGTTACTGTGCAGGCTGGTCCCTGAAGCAGCTGATCCGAGAGGGACTTGGTGGTATTGAGGGTAAGATCACTTCTGCACCTGCAAAGCATTTAAGTGTACTCTGCAACCAGATGGTGAATTTCCTGGGTATCATGCAGAACGAATGGGCGGGCGCACAGGCATTTTCATCCTTTGATACTTATCTGGCACCTTTTGTAAAGGCAGACAACCTTTCCTATCCGGAGGTTAAGAAATGCATTGAGTCCTTTGTATATGGCGTAAATACTCCAAGCCGCTGGGGCACTCAGGCACCATTTTCCAACATTACACTGGACTGGACCGTTCCGGACGACCTTGCAGAGCTTCCGGCTATCGTAGGCGGCAAGGACATGGATTTCAAATACAAAGACTGTAAGAAAGAAATGGATATGGTCAATAAGGCATTTATCGAGACCATGATTGAGGGAGATGCCAACGGACGTGGATTCCAGTATCCGATCCCGACCTACTCCATCACAAAGGAATTCGACTGGTCTGATACCGAGAACAACCGTCTTCTCTTTGAGATGACTTCCAAGTACGGTACTCCGTATTTTTCCAATTATATCAACAGTGATATGAAGCCAAGCGACATCCGCAGCATGTGCTGCCGCCTCCGTCTGGATCTCCGTGAGCTCCGCAAAAAGAGTGGTGGATTCTTTGGCTCCGGTGAGAGCACAGGCTCTGTAGGCGTTGTTACCATCAATATGCCGCGTATCGCATACCTTTCCAGAACGCCGAAGGAATTTTATCAGCGCCTGGACCACATGATGGATATCTCCGCAAGATCTCTTCACATCAAGAGAGATGTGATCAGCAGGCTTCTGGAAGAGGGACTGTATCCGTACACGAAGAGATATCTTGGAAGCTTTGACAATCATTTTTCCACCATCGGTCTTGTGGGAATGAACGAAGCGGGCTTAAATGCCTGCTGGCTGAAAAAAGACATGACAGATCCGGAAACCCAGAAGTTTACAAAAGAGGTTCTGGAGCATATGAGAAGCCGTCTTTCAGACTATCAGGAGCAGTATCCGGGAGAGCTTTTCAATCTGGAGGCAACACCGGCAGAGTCCACTGCATACCGTCTTGCCAAACACGACAGAAGCCGTTATCCGGATATCAAAACAGCGGGAAAAGAGGGCGACACTCCGTATTACACAAACAGCTCTCATCTGCCGGTTGATTACACTGCGGATATTTTTGACGCACTGGATATTCAGGACGATCTGCAGACTCTGTATACTTCAGGAACCGTATTCCATGCATTCCTTGGGGAGAAACTTCCGGACTGGAAGGCAGCGGCAGCGCTGGTACGTAAGATCGCAGAGAATTATCGCCTGCCCTATTACACCATCTCACCGACCTATTCCGTATGTCAGGAGCATGGCTACATCAGCGGCGAGCATTTCACCTGCCCGAAATGTGGAAAGAAGGCTGAGGTTTACAGCCGTATCACAGGATATTACCGTCCTGTACAGAACTGGAACGATGGTAAGACCCAGGAGTACAAGAACCGTACCCTCTATGATATTACCCATTCCCAGCTGAAAAAGGTCCATACCAGTGTGATGACCATGAAGGGTGACGAGGTGGAGATCCAGCCTGTGGAATCTCATAAATATCTTTTTACGACCAGCACTTGTCCGAACTGCCGTATGGCAAAGAAAATGCTGGAAGGCGAAGAACTGGAGATCATCGATGCTGAGCAGAATCCCGAGCTTGTCAAGCAGTATGGGATCCGTCAGGCGCCTACACTTGTGATCACTGACGGGGCACAGGTTAAGAAGTATGTGAATGCTTCTAACATTCAGAAGTATGTGGATGAAGAGCTGGATTGAGCTCTTCGGGGCAATTGTAAATTGTAATTAAAATGGCTGGACGTATGTCTGTTTGGATGTGCGTCTGGTCTTTTTTTATATATTTTTTTTCTTGTTATTTTTGTCTTTTTGTTTTTATATTTTTGGGGTGGATTTTCGTTTTTGGGGAAAGGTGGTTGACATTTCATGGCGGGATGGTATACTTATACATGGGTTTAATGATTGAAAGTGTTACACTTTAATGTATGAATATACGTATACCGCTGTGATACAGCGTGGGGAATCCGGGAATTGTTTCCCGGCGGAAATTTGCAGGGGGAAAGCACTCAAAGTTGCGAAGCCCGCTTTTCCCCCTCGCGCTCCCCCTTTCCGGGCACGCTTTTTTGAACGTACGTTGTGGTGTGTGATACGTTTTGTATAGGGCGATGGATTCGACTGTATCGGGAATTCAAGGCTGAGCCGATGGATGAGAGCGGACGGAAAAGCGGCCCGCATAGCGGGCCTGTTCCCTGATATGAGATTTATGTTCTGTGATATTTAACTGAATCAAGTAAGTTCCCTGCAGAGTTGCGAAAAGCAATAAGCAGTGGGTGAGGACTTACTTGTATCAGGAGAAGTGCAGGCTCTTTCTAATAAACTGCGGAGCAGTTATTCAGTTATGAGCAAGTAGCGAAGCGGATTGCGAATATCCGCTTGACCTGAATCAAGAAAGCATATCAGTTACTTATATCGGCACAACCTGCAATATCCAACATCGTAGAATCCATCACCCCGTCAGAAAAGTAACACATTCCACAACACAGAACAGCGGCGTGGCCGGGAGGGGAGGAGCGCGAGGAGGGGACGATGGCCTTCGCAACTATGAATGCTTCCCCTCCTCGCACCTGCCGCATGCGAAATGCTCCCCTGGAAAGGAAAAGCACAGCCGCATGCGAAATGCTCCCCCTGGAAAGGAAAAGCACAGCCGCATGCGAAATGCTCCCCCTGGAAAGGGAAAACCGCATGCGAAATGCCCCTCCTGGAAAGGAAATCCACAGCTGCATGCGAAATGCTCCCTCCTGGAAAGGGATTCACTTCCAATTGATTTCATGCTAGAATAAAAAAAGAATAATAAGAAAAACAATAACAAGAAAAATAATCAGGAAAAGAGGAAATCACATCATGGTAAAACAGAATATCGTCTTCGTAGAAAACACTCCGGGAAGTCTTCAGAAAGTCACAAAGATCCTTGCTGAGAATCAGATCGACATCTACGGCTTCGGCTGTTTCGATGCACCGGAGTTCGCAAATTTCCGTATGGTATGTGATGATCCGGAAAAAGCAGACCAGATCATGGCAGAAAACGGATATATGACCCGTATTACTCAGGCCATCCTGGTAGATCTTCAGGATGAGATCGGCGGCCTTGACAAGCTTCTCAGCGTCATGGGCGACAGCAACGTAAACCTTCATTACATTTACACCTTTTTCCACAGAGGTTTGAAAGTCCCGGTAGCGATCATGCACTGTGAGGATCTCCTTGTTGCAGAGAGCGTTCTTCGTAACAATGGATTCAAGGTTCTGGATCGTCTGGTAGATCCGGATGGAGTTGAAGAAGCGTAAGGACATATTCCGGAAAAAATGACAAACAGGAATGACGTATTCACGTATTGAAGTTTTGACAGGGCAATGCTACAATAAAAGAGCGTGTCAGGAAACAGGAAAAACGTTTTCGGGCACGCTCTTATTTACATGTACAACGAGCTGTGGCGAGATTCTGATGAGTGCTGTACAGATCGGAGAAGTAGGCACAGCTGCGTTTATAACGGAATGTACATACAATGGAGGAAATCGATGAAAAGAGAAAGTTTCAGAAAAGGTATGAAGGATGGAGTTCCCATCGCTCTTGGATATTTTGCGGTATCCTTTACCTTTGGCATGATGGCTGTTGCCGGCGGCTTGAGTATCTGGCAGGCAGTTCTGATCTCCCTGACCAACCTGACATCGGCCGGTCAGTTTGCGGGACTGGACATTATTTTTGCGGGAGGCTCCATGTGGGAGATGGCAATGACCCAGCTGATCATCAACCTGAGATACTGCCTGATGTCATTTTCCCTGTCCCAGAAATTCCGGCGTGAGGAGTCCGGTATCCTGAAATACATCGCTGCTTTTGGTATCACCGATGAAATTTTCGGGATCAGTGCGGCTCAGGAGGGAAAGGTCAGTGTATTTTATAATTACGGAGCCATGTGCGTGGCAATTCCCGGATGGACTCTTGGAACTCTGGCAGGAGGAATCTCCGGAAGCCTTTTGCCGGATTTTATGCTTAGTGCGTTGAGCGTTGCCATTTACGGAATGTTCTTGGCCATCATCATCCCGCCGTCCAAAAAGAGCAGACCGGTTCTTGGGGTTGTTGCGGCATCCATGGCAGTCAGCACTGTTTTTGCGGTGACACCAGTGTTAAAACAGGTATCATCCGGATTTATGATCATTATCACAACACTTCTGGTAGCAGGCCTGGCGGCTTATTTCTGCCCGCTGGAAGAGAAAGGGGAAGCCGTTCATGAGTCATAATGTATATCTCTATATCCTGGTGATGGCAATTGTCACCTATCTCATCCGTATGCTGCCCCTTGCTCTTGCAAAAAACGAGATCAGAAGCCCGTTTATCAAGTCCTTTCTGTATTATGTGCCATATGCCTGTCTGGCAACCATGACCTTCCCGGCCATCCTGAAGGCCACAGACAGCATAATCTCCGGTGCAGCAGGTTTCCTGGTAGCACTCATTGCTGCATATAAGGAAAAAAGCCTGATCACAGTAGCCCTGCTGGCATGTGCGGCGGTGTTTATCGTGGAGAGGGTTCTGGTATTTATTTGAAGAGGGGATATGCGGAAATATAATACGCAGGAGGGAGCTTCGAAAAGCTCCCTCCTTTTTCATTTATTCACCTAAAAATCCAAGATCGATCTCTCCGTCAAACACCGTAGTTGCAGGTCCTGTCATATATACAAGGTTTTCATCTCTTTCCCAGGAGATGTTTAAGTCTCCGCCAAGAAGCTGTACAGTAACCGGTTTGCTGCCGTCAACCTTGTCATTGAGGATGGAAGCTACCGTAACTGCGCAGGCGCCTGTGCCGCAGGCAAGGGTTTCTCCGGAGCCACGCTCCCATACACGCATCTTTACGGTGTGGCGGTCGATCACCTGAACAAATTCAGTGTTGACTCTGTCCGGGAAGCATACGTGATTTTCAAAGGACGGGCCGATCTTTTCCAGGTCAAGGCTGTTCACATCGTCTACGTAGATGATGGCATGAGGATTACCCATGGAAACTGCGGTCATGTGATATTCTTTTCCGTCGACGGTGATGGGAGCGTCGATCACCTGCTCGGTTTCGGCAACAACCGGGATCTCTTTTGCAGTGAGGATCGGGGAGCCCATGTTGACTTTTACCATGGAGGCCTTGCCGTCGTGGATAGTAAGATCTACATATTTGATACCGCTTCTTGTGGCGATGCTTAAAGAAGTTTTGTCCACAATGCCGTGGTCATAGACATATTTGGCAACGCAGCGGATACCGTTTCCGCACATGGCACCCTGAGAGCCGTCCAGATTGTACATATCCATCTCGCAGTCTGCAATCTCCGACGGGCGGATCAGGATCAGCCCATCGGAACCAATGCCAAAATGACGGTCGCTGACAAATTTTGCCACTGCGGCCGGATCCTTAACAGTCTCCTCAAAACAGTTTACATATACATAATCGTTTCCAATGCCGTGCATTTTCGTGAATTTCATAATAGTAGCCTCCTCTTGTTTCTGAATATTATACTTGTTTTTTCTGTTGGAGCACAAGACCCACATGAAAAAAACACGCAGGTTTTTTCCATTTGTTGCCTTTAATAGTATAGTATATTGGACAATTGTTATCGAAAAGTGAATTTTCCCTGTGAAATTCCCATAAATTACAGGTGGATTTTCGGATTTATGGGTTTTATATGCTTGCATTTTGTCAGAAACATGGTATCATAAAACAAAGTAATATGCATGGAGATGTATAATTATGCTGTACATTACGGATTGTGCTGTTACTGTTCACTGGTAATATTCCGCGAGGTGTTTTTTGTGACCACAGGTCACAGAAAACCCGAGAATCTCGGCGCGAAATCATGCAAAAGCATGATTTCTGTGCATCGCGGAGCGTGTTGCTGGTCACGAAGTGAACAGTAACATTGGACTGACAGAAGCAGAGAGACAGTTAACGTAAAGTACATAGAATTCAGGAGGAAGAAAAAATGAAGAGAAAATTTATGGCACTTGCACTTGCAGCAGCTATGACAGTTTCTATGACATCCGCTGTTTTTGCAGCAGATGAGATCAAGAGCGCAGATGATCTGGAGGGTAAGAAGATCGGTGTTCAGCTTGGAACAACCGGTGATGCAGACGCTACAGAGGTTAAAGACGCAACAGTAGAGAGATACAACAAAGGTAATGACGCTGTTATGGCTCTGAAACAGGGTAAGATTGACTGCGTAGTAATCGACAGCGAGCCTGCTAAGAAATTTGTTGAGAAAAACGATGATCTTGAGATCGTTGAGGATATTTTTGATAAAGAGGAGTATGCAATCTGTCTTTCCAAAGATAATGCAGACCTTACCAAAGAGTTCAACGAAGCGCTGAAGGAGCTGAAGGATGACGGAACTCTGGATTCCATCAGAGATAACTACATCGGTGATGATGCAGGTAAGACACCGTATGAGACTCCTAAGGATGCAGATCACTCCAAGGGAACTCTTACCATGGCAACAAACGCAACCTTCCAGCCATACGAATACTATGACGGAGATAAGATCGTAGGTATTGATGTTGATATCGCTCAGGCTGTCTGCGACAAGCTTGGATATGAGCTGAAGGTCGAGGATATGGAGTTTGATGCGATCGTAAATTCTGTTAAATCCGGAAAAGCTGATTTCGGTGCTGCAGGAATGACAGTAACAGAGGATCGTAAAAAGAGCGTTGATTTCACTGATCCGTACACAACTGCAGAGCAGGTTGTTATTGTAAAGAAATAATTTTGCACAGAGAAATCAGAGGATTCTGAACGGATAAGCTGAGAAACAGATATTCGTTGCAGGGTTCAGTAGCGAATGATCAGGTTCCGGATATCCGGGTATGTTTTCCGGATTTCGGAACCTGTAGTTTTGGAAAGGGTGGAAATTTTGAGTCTTATTGAACAGTTTCAGTTTAACTTTCTGGACGACAATCGCTGGCAGTTCATTTTGTCCGGTCTGAAAAATACCATCATCATTACTTTTTTTGCTGTACTTCTTGGTATTTTTCTGGGATTTGTCATTGCTATTGTCCGTTCTACACATGATAAGACAGGTAAGCTTAAGATCCTTAATGTGATCTGTCGTGTTTATCTGACTGTGATCCGCGGTACACCAACGATGGTACAGCTGCTGATCGTATTTTATGTTATTTTTGCAACCATAGATCCGGGTAAGATAGTTGTTGCCATTATCGCCTTTGGTATGAACTCTGCTGCATACGTGGCTGAGATCGTCCGTTCCGGTATCATGTCTATTGATCAGGGACAGTTTGAGGCAGGACGGAGCTTGGGTCTTAACTATACACAGACTATGATCAAGATCATTCTTCCGCAGGCGGTCAAGAACATCCTGCCGGCCCTTGGAAACGAGCTGATCGTACTTTTGAAGGAGACATCCATCAGTGGTTATATCGGACTTATGGATCTGACCCGTGGCGGAGACATTATCCGAAGCCAGACCTACAGTGCACTGTTCCCGCTGCTGGTAGTAGCTGCGATCTATCTTGTGATCGTTTGTTTTCTTACCTATCTGGTAGGAAGACTTGAAAGGAGGCTGAGAACCAATGAGCGTAAGTAATGAAGTGCTTCTGGATGTACAGGGACTTGAAAAGGCCTATGGCGGCAATCAGGTTCTCAACGGGATCACCACACAGATCCGCAGAGGTGAAGTAGTAGCCATTATCGGACCATCCGGCTGTGGTAAATCTACATTCCTCCGTTCCCTGAATCTCCTTGAGGAGCCGACCGGGGGAAAAATCCTCTTTGAGGGAACCGACATCACAGATTCCAAGGTGGATATCAACCGTCATCGTCAGAAGATCGGAATGGTATTCCAGCAGTTTAATCTTTTTCCACATAAGACAGTAAAAGAGAACATTATGCTCGCACCTGTGACTCTGAATCTTATGAGTAAGGAAGAGGCTGAAAAAACGGCACTGGAGCTTCTGGAGCGAGTAGGTCTTCCGGATAAGGCAGATTCCTATCCGGACATGCTTTCCGGCGGTCAGAAGCAGCGTATCGCCATTGCAAGATCTCTTGCTATGAACCCGGACGTGATGCTGTTTGATGAGCCTACATCTGCTCTTGATCCGGAGATGGTAGGAGAGGTCCTGGAACTGATGCAGGAGCTTGCAAGATCCGGCATGACCATGGTTGTGGTAACTCATGAGATGGGCTTTGCCCGCGAGGTGGCAACCAGAGTCCTCTTCATTGATGAAGGAAAGATCCAGGAAGAAAATTCTCCTAAGGAATTCTTTGCAAATCCAAAGAAATAAGAGACTTTCGAGAGTTTTCTTTCAAAGACATTATAATGACATTATAAATATAATTAATATAAAAAAAACT
>ENA-OQBV01000115-OQBV01000115.1-human-gut-metagenome-genome-assembly--contig:-NODE-115-length-46149-cov-9.133414_pt1 | contig 46149 bp, 38 predicted proteins | sample MGYA00242750_ERZ504559 | MGnify/ENA primary metagenome ERZ504559 (study PRJEB26092, sample SAMD00036230) | human gut metagenome | host: Homo sapiens | study: EMG produced TPA metagenomics assembly of... | reverse complement strand
GATTTAAACGACTTTGTATATGATATTATGCAAACGTTTATATAATTTTTTTAACACAATAAATTAAAAAAAGGAGTAGTCAGCTGAAGACATTAAAGCAAGCCAAAGTAGGCGAGACAGTCAAGGTTGTCAAGCTCACAGGCCAGGGTGCAGTCAAGAGACGTATCATGGATATGGGAATTACTAAGGGTGTTGAGATATTTATCCGCAAGGTGGCACCGCTTGGCGATCCGGTAGAGGTGACAGTGAGAGGCTATGAGCTATCACTTCGTAAGGACGATGCCTCTATGATAGAAGTAGAGTAAATTTTTTTTGACTATAGGTTAGCAAATACAAACTATAGGCAGAATGAGCAAACAAAAATAAGGAGATTAAAACATGGCAGTAAAAATTGCTCTCGCAGGAAACCCGAACTGCGGAAAAACAACACTGTTCAATGCCTTAACAGGTGCCAATCAGTATGTTGGTAACTGGCCTGGTGTTACAGTTGAGAAAAAAGAGGGAAAGCTTATCGGTCACAAGGATGTAGACCTGGTGGATTTACCGGGTATCTACTCACTTTCTCCATATACTCTCGAGGAGGTTGTTGCAAGAAATTACTTAATCGGAGAGCAGCCTGATGCGATTATCAATATCGTGGACGGAACAAATATCGAGCGTAATCTGTATCTGACAACACAGATTATCGAGCTTGGTATTCCGGTGCTTATGGCTGTCAATATGATGGACATTGTAAAGAAAAACGGAGACACAATCAATATCAAAGCACTTGGAGAGAAGCTCGGCTGTGAGGTTGTTGAGATTTCAGCTTTAAAGAAGACAGGAATCAAGGAGACTGCAGAGAAGGCAATCCAGATTGCAAAGTCAGGTAAATCCGTTCAGAGGGTACATCACTTCGCAGATGATGTGGAGAGCACAATCGCAGGCATCGAGGATAAGCTTGGTCTTGCAGTAGCAGAGAACCAGAAGAGATTCTTTGCAATCAAGCTTTTAGAGCGTGACTCAAAGATTTCTGAGGTATTAAAGAGTGCTCCAAATGTGGACGCAGAGATTAAAGCTCTCGAGGACAAATACGATGATGACACAGAGAGTATCATCACAAACGAGAGATATCAGTACATATCTTCAATCATCGGCTCATGTGTAAAGAAGGCACGCGCCGGAAAAGAGACAGTATCAGACAAAATTGATAGGATTGTTACAAACAGATTTTTGGCACTGCCTATTTTCGCACTCATCATGTGGGCTGTATACTATGTTGCAGTATCATCACTTGGTGGAATTGTAACAGACTGGACAAACGACACACTCTTTGGTGAGTGGATTCAGCCGGCAGTACAGACATTCATGGAAAATGTAGGCTGCTCTGAATGGCTCGTATCACTTGTAGTTGACGGTATCATCGGAGGTCTTGGTGCACCTATCGGATTTGCACCACAGATGGCTATCGTATTCTTATTCCTCTCAATCCTTGAGGACTGCGGATACATGGCACGAGTAGCCTTCATCATGGACAGAATCTTCCGTAGATTCGGTCTCTCAGGAAAGTCCTTCATCCCATTCCTTATCGGATCAGGATGTGGAGTACCGGGAATCATGGCAACACGTACTATCGAGAACGAAAAAGACCGTCGTATGACAATGATGACAGTAACAAATATCCCATGTGGAGCAAAGCTTCCTGTTATCGCACTTATCGCAGGCTTTATCATGGGTGACGGCTGCTGGTGGATGGCACCTCTTATGTACTTTGCAGGAATCGGCCTCACAATCATCTACTGTATCATTTTAAAGAAGACAAGAGCATTTGCAGGTGAGCCTGCACCGTTCGTAATGGAGCTCCCACAGTATCATATCCCTTCAGTAAAGGGTGTGCTGTTACACGTATGGGAGAGAGTATGGGCATTCCTCAAGAAGGCCGGAACAATCCTCTTCCTCTGCTGTGCAGTTATGTGGTTCCTTTCAAGCTTTGGCATTCAGGATGGCGCATTCGGACTTGTTGACACAGAAAACAGCTTACTCGCAGTAATCGGATCTGCAATCGCAGTTATCTTTGCACCACTTGGATTCGATACATGGCAGGCAGTTGCATCATCACTCTCAGGCTTTGTGGCAAAAGAGGGTATCGTTTCAACAATGGGTGTGCTCTCAGGACTTGGAGAGGTAGAGGAATATGCAGTAAGCATGCATGATCAGTTTGCAGCATTCTTCCCAACAACAATGGTAGCAGTATCATTCTTGCTGTTCAACCTGTTTGACTCACCATGTCTTGCAGCTATCTCAACAACAGCAAAGGAGCTTAACAACCGTAAGTTCTTCTGGTTTACAATCATTTTCCAGAACGTATCAGCTTACTGTGTAACACTTATGTTCTACCAGATTGTGGGACTTTGCATAGGTGAGGTAGCCTTCAACTTCTGGACAGTAGTTGCATTTGTACTCCTTGCAGGTGTATTATACTTATTGTTCAGAAAAGACCCTAATAAGGCAACAGCAAAGAGCACTTCATTTGCGGCATCAAACGTGTAATAGGCGTTTAAATGAGAATCAATCTGGAATTTAACACGGCAGACCTCATAGCAGTCATAGTTCTTCTATGCCTGCTGGGGCTTGCCGTAAAGATAATAATAGGATTTTTCAAGGAAAAGAAATAATGCAGTAGTATATTTAGTAGCATTTGTAGTGAATAGGAGATGATGACATGCTGGCTGATATCATTGTAATTGCAATTCTCGTAGTGATAGTTGCACTTGTAATCAGGACAATAATCAAATCAAAGAAAGCAGGCAAAAGCCTGCAGTGTGGAATGGACTGCAGCCATTGCAAGGGCTGTCATTAATCCACGGCATGGTGTGCATGAAGCACAGGATGGGCATTTCATGGAAAGAACTCATCTGCCGCTTAAGCTGCATCTGCCGGCATCGGTAACGATAGGAGGATGTATGTCGAAAGAAGCAATAGAGCAAAAAGAGGTAATCGTTGGCAAGCTAAAGGACAGCGGATGCAGGATTACAAAGCAGAGACTTATTTTGCTTGATGTAATCCTCGAGGGCGAGTGCGGAAGCTGCAAAGAGATTTATTACCGGGCATCAAAGATAGATCACTCTATCGGGACTGCTACGGTGTATCGGATGATCAATACGCTCGAAGAGATTGGAGCGATTGACCGCAAAAATATGTATAGAGTGCAGGTGTCATAAGCCTGGTTTTATAGGAATTGTATAAAAAGAAGAACGGCAATAAGGAAAGCACACTGAGAATTAAAGATTCTTAGTGTGTTTTTTGTTGCAATTAATTGAGAATAAAAAGTGTAAAAATGGCAAAAAAACACTTGACATATAGGTATAAGTAAGATATATTTAACTCAGGTTAGAGATAACTAACACGAAAGGAGCCAAAATGTGCCAGGAAGTATTTCAGATTGCTATGAGCATGGATTTAAAGAGCGTGGAAATGCAGCTTGCCCTCCAGTGTGCCCCACTAATTACAGGAGCGAGAATTTCAAATATGCTCATGATAGACAGCACTGATGAGAGTGCCATGAGAGTGATTCTGAGGGCTTCCGGGATATCGCATTTCAGGCTCGCAGCAAGGAATGAGAAAACCGCCTTCCTCTTATTCCGCAGGAGCCTCTTAGAAGCATATCTGAATAATTCAGAGGCTTTGGACATACTAAAGAAAGCGGGATATGAGGATTTTTCATTCGGCAAGATATTACTTAGATTCAAAAAACACTACGAAGCTTATCTGAATGACGAACACAAGCAGTTTCCGCATGAGATGGGGCTTTTGCTTGGATATCCGATAGAGGATGTGAGAGGCTTTATAGAGCATAACGGATGCGGCTGTCTGTATTCAGGATACTGGAAGGTGTACCGCAACGTACCACTCAAAAAGAAGATGTTTGAAGATTTTGAAAAGGCGAAGGAAAGTGTCATACAGCTATTGGCCGAGGATATAGATATGAGGCTGATACTGGAAATATATAAAGAAGAACCGCAGCAGATAGCGGTATAGGAGGAATTAAAATGAGCAAAATCAGTGTAGTTTATTGGTCACAGTCAGGCAATACAGCAGCAATGGCAGAGGCAGTTGCAAAGGGCGTCACAGATGCCGGAAAGGAAGCAGAAATCGTATTCGTAAGCAGTGCTTCAATAGATGAGCTTAAATCAGAGACAGCATTCGCACTCGGATGTCCTGCAATGGGTGCAGAGGTACTTGAGGAGGGCGAGATGGAGCCGTTTGTCACAGAGCTTGAGGGCTGCGTGGCAGGCAAGACAATCGGTCTGTTCGGTTCATACGGATGGGGCGATGGCGAGTGGATGCGCGACTGGGTAGAGCGAATGACAGCAGCCGGAGCTACAGTGGTAGGCGGCGAGGGTGTTATCTGCCAGGATGCACCGGACGATGATGCAAAGACAGCCTGCGAGGAGCTTGGAAAGAAGCTGGCAGCGGTATAAGCAAATCAGACTATAGCGTGGCCGCGACAACATGAAAGGCCACGAAAACATATTTTATCTCCGCAAAGTATAAACTTTGCTCCTAGTGTAAATCTGGGCCGGCGAACTTCCCATTTGCCGGCCCGCTCTCTTTTTTCATGATATTATGCTAATGCCTAATCAGAAAGAATGTAATAAAAAATTCGCAGATTATTACAATCTGCGAAATCCAACCTCCCTTATGTATAAAATAAGCATTTTATATAAATATGACCATTTTTCTGACCATTTATGGGATAACTATAGAATTGATTGCGGAGCGCTTGGTCTCCAGATTTGGATGCACATAGCGATTCAATGTAATATTTACATTGGAATGTCCAAGAATCTCACTTATACTCTTAGCGTCAGCCCCACTACTGATACAGTTTGTGGCAAAGGTATGGCGCAGAGCATGAAAGTGAGTATTCCCGATACCTGCTTCTCTTATATAGATATGGAATCTATTCTGATAAGTGCGGGGATCCATAGGCTGATTTTTCTTTAGAAAATAGGAGTCACCTTTCATTGAAGTGTTATAATAATCTGACAGCTTGTCATATATAAAGTCCGGGATAGGAATCTCACGAAGTGAATTTGAAGTCTTTGGTGAATCTATATATAAAGAAGTCTTTCTCGTGGCTGTGTGGTTATTTTGTGATGAACCGGATGTGTGTACCGTATCTACCGGGAGTCTCTGCACTGTGCGATTGACATGCAGAGTGCGACTAATCATGTCGATATCTTCCCATTTCAGGGCACAAATTTCTCCTAAACGCAGCCCCATAAAAAGGCACAATAAAATACCGAGCTTATAGATATCAAGCTCGGTAAGAAGATACTTGGTTAGCTTTTGCTGGTCTGTTGTATTGATTGTATTTATGTTATTTGAGGATGTGACGGATGAACGTTTTGCCCGGTACGACAGATGAATTTCTACGGTGCCATATGTGGCAGCTCCATATGCAAGGATTGAATTGAATATACAAAGTATGCTCTTTGTAACGCTCTCACCGGCTGTCTCAGGCAATAGCTTGAGTATTTCATTCTGATTTAACTGATCTATGACACTTTCTCCCCAGTTTGGTTTGATATATTTGTTGTATATAGTGGTATACTTTTGAATGGTAGAGCACTTCCGGCTTGTTGTGATGCTTTCAAGCCATTTCTCAGCGACTTCTTTTACGGTGATAGCGGACTGCTTTGGGGCTGCTGTTTGATTAAGTGAAGCAGCTTTTGCTGTAAGCAGCCTTTCTGTTACTTCCTTATAGCTGTGGCCATATACCGATTTGCACTTTTTACTGCCGGCTTTGTCTACTATGTAGTAGCGCCCCTCCCAGCGTCCGTCGGCTCTCTTTCTGATGTTGGTTCCTCTTCTTGACATAATGTATGCCTCCTTGTGATTATTTATTTCAATAGAAGAGGAATGAAATACTTAATATTTATCTGTTTTCCATATGTCTTTACCATTTTGGAATGCTCTCAGCTTTGTGAGTTTCTTTTCATATAATGCTTGTAGCCTTGGGATACGCATATAACGTTCGATTAAATCTTTTTTATACAAACTAAAATCCATTTCTGCTTTATCAATATTTACAATATTTCTATCCTTTACATATGATAGAAGCCGTACTTCTTTAGAAATAAAAGAATGTGTCTTTATCTCATCAATACGAATTGAACCAAGATGCTCGTATGGAATATTATAGAACATAGAATTACCGGAATCATATATAGGTGCAAATCCAAGTATTTCTAATGTGTCAGGATTTCTGACTATAGAAATATTATTCATGTGTCTGTCGGTATTTGAAATGAGATAGTCAGTCATTATTTCATAATCCATAAAATAATCAAACTCTTCTTCTTTTATTCCCAAAACCAAGACAGACCTTTTTCAATGGATAATAATATGATTCATTTTGCTTAAGCTTGACTGATTGCAATAATTCCCATGCACTGATACATTCCAGATTTTCTGAGCAAAAATCATATGAAAGACATCCAAGTCCTTCAATTCCACCTTCTACTGTTAACAATGTGGGAGTGTATACTGTGAAATTTTCAAATTTTTGTTTTCTATGAAGTTCTGTTGCAAATAGTTCGTTTATACTTTGCTGGTATGATTCTCCATAATTACCTTTAATCATATATCTGCGGCCTGAAGTGTCAATACACCATTTTTTCTGAAGTTCTCCCTGTGAAGCAGCGCAGTTAAATTTTGTTTTCTTCCTTAAATCAAGTAAATTGTCCTTGTTTAGTGTTATTTCACCAAATGTATCTACGAAATCATTTGTAAACAGATTTACATCTTTCCATTCGATATCTTCACCACGAGGTTTAATCCAATAACAATCCGACAAACTTAAGGCCAATTATCTACCAAAGCACTGTTTGTTGAAGAATATCCAAGTCTTTGCAGGGCAGTCTTAGCTCCGTGCCTCGTCTTAGGAATAGCTCTGTCCTTCCACCAATCATGAAATTTCATATCATTCATCTGTCCACCTATAGGAAAGTGGGCAAGAGCTGCTTCATTTTTTCTGTAATTTCCGAGAGTTCCACCTTCTGTCAGCTCCATCAGGCAAACAGGTATATCTTTATGCATTAAATAGTATTCTTTAGCTATTTTCTTCGCCATATATTAACTCCATATAATATCTTAAGTTTTATTTCTGGCCACAAATTTTGACCATCTATAACTTAGACAAGTATACTGTAAAGCAGATGTGCTCTGCACTTAAATTTCCTAGAAGCACTTACTATGCTGCATTAAAATCATGTTCCTTCAAAAAGAGAACAGGAATATAATGAATTCAGCAATAAAGTATTTTCAATATATAACGAATTTAAGAAACGTTACGGGGCAATTAAAATCCATAGAGAACTTAATGATAGAAATATCCCTTGCTCAGTAAAATGTGTTCAACGTCATATGAAAAAGCTTGAAATTAAAAGCATTGTTTAAGGATGGACTTATCTTGCATCTGTAATGGATTTATATGATCGCAAAATCATGGGATGAGCATATGGTAAAAATATGACAGCTGAGCTTGCCACACAGGCTGTAAAGAATGCATGCTTTAGTATCCCTGATACAATGGGAATAGTGCTTCATAGTGATCTAGGAAGCCAGTATACCAGTGAAGAATTCTAGAAATACTTACATGATCAGGGCATGTTACATTCATTTAACAGTAAGGGGAATCCCTATGATAATGCCTGCATCGAATCCTTTCATTCTGTATTAAAGAAGGAAGAAGTATACACAACTACATATTACACATTTGAGGAGGCTGAATCAGCACTCTTTGAATATATAGAGTCATTCTACAACCGAAAAAGGCGCCATAGTGCTCTTGATTACAAGACACCACAACAGGTTGAAGATGAGGCACTAGCAGCATAAGAAAACATTTAGCCGTGTGAGCGGCAAAAGGAAAAAGAAATACCCAAAAAGAAATACCATCCAATGTGGATGTGTAAGCATGTGTTTGTAATTGTGCATACTATGCAATGATTTAAATTGTATTTTACATGGCAATCCGCTATACTAGTATTAAGTATAGCGGATTATTTTTTGGAGGTATTTCTATGAAGCTTAAAACAGGACAAAAGTGTGCATTTGGATTTGGCGCATTTGGAAAAGATATTGTGTATATGCTTATTTCATCGTATCTGCTTTACTACTACAATGTAGTGCTTGGGATGAGCAGTGTGTTTATCGGCACGGTGATGATGGCGGCCAGGATTTTTGATGCATTCAATGACCCGGTGATGGGTATTATCGTAGCAAAGACGCGTACCGAGTGGGGCAGGTTTAGGCCTTGGATTTTTGCAGGAACGGTGCTCAATGCCGTGACCATCTATGCTTTGTATGCCACTCCTGAGTCTATGGGTGATTCAGCGCAGAGAGTGTGGCTTACTGTGTTTTACTTTGCATGGGGCATCACATATACGCTTATGGATATTCCGTTCTGGTCTATGATTCCCGCAATCACTGAGCCGGGCAGCGACAGGGAGCAGCTTACATCGCTTGCGAGGACATGCTCTGGCATTGGAGATGCTATCCCTACGGTGCTCACGATGACAGTGGTGCCTATTCTTGGTGCAGGAAGCTCTATGGCTGACTACAGGATTGGATTTAAGTGGTGGGCACTTATTATAGCGGTAGTATTTGTGATTTCTGAGCTTGTATGCGTGGCATGTGTGCCTGAAAGACCGGTTGCCTGTGATGAGAAGCCGGGAAAGATATCCGATATGTTTAAAGCCTTATTTAAGAACGACCAGGCTATGACTGTTGTGGTATCAATCATTCTCGTGTATACATCACTAAATATCTGTGGTAACCTAGTGCTTTATTTCTTCCGGTTTGATGTGGGAAACGAGGGCGCATATTCCATATTTGCTGCAGTTGCTTTTGCAGCACAGGTGCTTGTCATGATGGTTATACCGCTGCTTCGTAAGAGATTCAGCAAAAGCCAGCTTTTTATATCAGGATTTATTATTCAGATAGCAGGCTTTGCGGTGATACTTATCATGGCATTTGCAAAGCTCTACACGCCACAGAGCTGGTACATACTCTGCCTGCCGGGTATTTTGATTTATCTGGGCTATGGTATGCTCAATGTTATTATGACTATATTTCTTTCGGATTCTGTTGATTATGGTGAGGTAATGAATGGCACGAGAGAGGAGTCGGTCATTTTTTCAATGCAGACATTTACGGTAAAGCTCGCTTCCGGTGTAGCGGTATTTCTGGCTGGGCTGGTGGTTGACTGGATTCATCTGGATACCGCGGCTGCAGTACAGACACAGGATACACTTGATGCTCTTCGCATGTGGATGACGATTCCGTCTGTTATCCTGCTCATCGTGGGCATATTTGTATTTAAGAGGTTTTATAAGCTGGATGATACAAGGATGGAAGAAATTAAATCCAAGCTTAATTAAAAATTGCTGTCTGATTGATAAAAGAAGGTCGAAAATAAAATGAAAAAACGAATAATTAATTATAGACTTAAGATTGACAATCTGCTTGCCAATCCTGATAAGATATCAAAAGAAGAGTGGAAGAAAATACTGCAGGAACACCTGACACAAATAGCCTTCTTCCAGCATGAGCGCCTCGTGCACCTCATAGTGACAGTAACCTTTGCCATACTCACCATGATGTCAATAATCGCATCCATCATGATAAGCAACCCAATGCTTCTTGTTCTTACACTGTTATTCTTAGTGCTGTTGGTGCCATATATCATGCACTACTATACACTGGAAAATGAAGTGCAGAAGATGTATACCCAGTATGATGAGATTTTGAAGCATCTGTCCTAGCTAGCAAGCATATAAGCGAGTGCAACGAGCAACATATGCACATATAAAAGTAGAAAGTTATCAAAGACAGAACCCGGCGTAGCCGGGGCTTTTGTCCTTGCCCGCATATACGAAGCTGCTTAGAGTCTGTAGAATTGCATACGAAAACCAACAACGCCCATGCATGGACGCATGGGCGAGGTGTTATGCGCCATGGACGGCGCATAAAAGCCGGTTGTGTCAAAAAGCCACAACCGGCATATGCAATTCGTACAGACACTTAGCAGCGTAGTTCATGCGGGAAAGGGCAGAAAGCCCCGGCTGCGCCGGGTTCGTCCCACTAGCAACAACAGTGCAATTCTCTTACTTCTTAAGCTTCTTCTGTGCCGTAGAAAGCATCAGCTTAATACGGTTCAGCTGGTTCACCTCAGAAGCACCCGGATCATAATCGATAGCCACGATATTGGCATCCGGATGATCATGTCTGATTCTCTTTATAACTCCCTTACCCACAATATGGTTCGGTAAGCATGCAAAAGGCTGTGCACAGATGATGTTTGTGACGCCCTCATTGATGAGCTCAAGCATCTCACTCATGTAAGGAATGGTGACCATGAGAAAACAATAATTATGAAGTTACCGAAAACTTATGAGGAACAGGTGAATATTCTTGTGCCCCCTACGAAGGATATGTTTCTGAATCCTCATCATCAGGAGTTACAATGTCATCAAGAACTCCCGATATGGTTTCCTCATTATAGTGCTTGAATGGTGTAAGTATGTCGGGTAGCATCCAGTGGGTTCTGCGATACTTATCATTGCTGTACTGCTGCCTTGGAATTCTGAGCCATTCATGTGCTCCGTTATTGTATCTTACAATGCGGCTGCAGTAATCACGGAAAATAAGACTGCCTTTCTGACATATGGGACAAAGAAATTCACTGCTCTCTGATAAAAATATGTTGTCCTTTTCTTGTAAAACCTGTTACAATATACATGGTGTTTACCAAGGTTCCGGAAGCCAATCTTGCAGGAGGGGCTCCGGAGTCTTTCCTTTTCTCTTAATAATGATAGTACAATGGTCTATGGCTGGACAATCAAGAGGTCAAGTGATGGACAAAATAAGGAATCATAAACAGTATTGTGCAGCGATGAAGGCAAGAAAGCGTCTGTAAAACTGGATGTAATTGTGATATACTGGGAGCGGAAGCTCCCATGCTGCTCTGATAATCACATACCTCTACGTGGTGAGCAGCAGGTAACGATCTAAGGATCAGGAATTCGATGATCGGCGAAGATGTGAAGATTGAGCGATTGACCTCATAGGAGGTACGATATGGATACTTTAGAAGAACTGAAATATTACTGTGATGAACCACAACCTGTGGGAGCACTGATGCTCACTGGTGAGTGGGGATGTGGAAAAACATATTTATTAAATAATAGCTTATCGAATGTGCTAAAGGATAAATGTGTGTTTTTGCGTGTGAGTCTATTTGGCATGTCGTCGATAGAAGAGGTAAAGAAAGAAGTAAAGCAATGTTGGATTAGAACAGTAGCTGAATTAAATACTCCAGCTTCTGGATGGGTTGAAAAGGCTCAAAAGTATACTGGAGTTTTTAAGACAGTCGCGGATAAAGGTGCTGAACACCTTCCAGAGCCTTGGAAAAGCATTGTGAGTGGAGCATTATCTTTTAATGTTATTGATTTCGTAAAAGTCGAACCTAAAATGGGAGATAAAAAAGTAATCTTGATATTTGATGATTTGGAACGTACTGATATTCCAACGGCTGATTTATTAGGCTGTATCAACGATTATTGTGAAAATCTTCATATTAATACAATCGTAGTGGCAAATGAGGAAAAAATACAGTCAAGTGAAAAAGATAAAATTAAGTATAGTGAAATAAAGGAAAAAATTATTCAAAGAACTATACATTATGTGCCGGATTACTCTTCAGTGGTTTCTAATGTAATTGATAGTATAGAGTGTAAGGATGATGATGCGGTTTCTCAAGAATACAAAGCACTTCTTACAAAATATAAGGAAATTATTAGTTCTATTTTTTCAGGTGCATCAGTAGAAGGAATACCACTGGAACAGTTGATCTCAAAGAAATATTCTGGAAATTCAAGGGAAGAACTTGAAAGTGAAAAAAACAAAATTCAGGAGTTACTTAAACATAGACCGCATAACATCCGAAGCCTTAAATGTGCAATTCAAGATTTTAAAAGAATATATATATTACTTAATGAAAAGCATATTGATAATAGAGAAAAATGGCTTTTTACATATCTTTCATATGTATTGTGTTTCCGGGCGGGATTGGTTCAAGAAAGTGAGCGATATGGAACACTTTTTTCTGATGAAAAGGTGTCTATACTTTACCTTGGATTTTATGATGATAAATATATTACAGGTGGAATTAAGCAATGGATTAGGCATGGAGAGTGGGCGAAAGATACTCTTGATGCAGAATTTGATTATGTCATAAATAGAGACAAGGCTAATACCCCGGAAGAAAAAGTGCGAATGAAGAGACTTTTAGATTTAGATGAAGTTGATATAAGGGACGGATACCCAATACTTTTGGAAGAAGCATATACTGGCACATTGGAGTTAAATGATTATGTGAATTTGCTGTACAATAGTTGTTGGGCTAGAAAGTATAATATTCAGCTTTCAGGCATTAAGTGGGAAAAAATTAGCGATGGAATTCATAAGCGGATTGAGAAAATGATTCATTCCGGAGAAGAGCAACCACGCCACAATATGATTATTAGTGATGACAATAAGGATTTATTTTTGCCGGAAGAATGGAATACATATAAAATAATTAAGGAATTTTGGAGTTCAAACAGATTGATGTTTGAAAAGAACAAAGCTCTTTATGTGAACTTGATGAAGAAAGAACCATTGAATGCACTGGTTCAAACGCAGAATAAGCGATTTAATATGTTTGATGTCGAGATGGCCGAGGTCACAGCGGATGGGTTCGAAAAGGTGACAAATGCAGAAAAAAGTAGCTTTGTAGATTACTTTAAGAGAATGTGGCAGGTTAATATATGCGCCCAGGACTATAATATTAAGTTGTCAGAAGATGGATTTCAAACCTTAAAACGGCGTATATTGCAGATTTTGGATAAATGCCGAGTTGAATCTTTAACAATATCTGAGGTGCATGCAAATAGTTTTCTTGAAGTAATTAATAATTTGATTGTTGAACAGAAGCAAAAGCTACAAGAAATTCAAAATAAAGAGGAATGACAGTGAAATGGAGCTGATCAAATGACAAGAGTTTATTTCGTGCGTCACGCACAGCCGGAACATGATAATTAAATTGGTAATTAAATTGGTGCCTGACACCACTGTGGTCAAAATAGCGTCAACTTAAGGAACAAGTCTTAAGTTGATGCAAGATAAAGTTATCAAATAGAAGTTAAAAAACAAAGCAATTCAGAAAATGACGCACTTTAACAAGGACTCCGTGAAAGTCCTATTAATTAGTATAATTTTATTTCAATCAAAAAGAAACTTTTTGATTGTTAAAGTGTGTTCGTCCCTTTGCTTTATTCTTTTTTCGTTTGAAAGTACGGCCTGGCATTATTTGAGACCTGTTACGGACAGCTTCTGAATAAAGTCTGTTAATTTCGTCGATAGTACTGATGGTACACAGTATTTTTGGAAGAAGTCTTTTCATGAAACCTATAATAAAAGCACGATTTGCTTGATTTTTTATAAGTGATGATAGATTTGAAAGTAGCATATTAATATAGAATTCCTGAAATACAGAGGTTGTAGTAGCACCGGAAAACTCTTCAATTGCAAGTCTACTTTTTAATTCTTTGTATTTCAATTCTACAGGCCAGCGATAAAAGTATAGTTCTTGAAACATTGACTGGGTAATTGTCGAGTCAAACAGATTTGTTGCAAGATATTCCTTAGTTCCATTATCAAGAATGACTTCAATAACACGTATTTTAATATCCTTTGTGCCATTTTTTTCATCGCCTGGAAGAACAGTAATAATGTCACTAGAACATTTTAGTACGTCCTATATTATGATGAAATAGTGGCTTTATAATAATCTATAACATTTACAAATGGAATGACGATTTTTCCATTGTTAAAAATTGACGAAGAAAGAGATTCTATTTTGCCTCGAGCTATGCCAATAAGTGCAGATGCTCCATTTATAGCAACTAACTGTTTGAAGTCTTCCTCTGATATTTTACCTTTTGAAAGAAATGCTCCGGTAATGGTAAAATGTATATTACAATTATCATTATCAGATTGATTTATAATTATATCGAAGTCAATTGTCATTTGTGAAAATATTTCTCTTGTTTTTTCAATGTTTTGGAATTGAGGTTCATTTATAGTCATTCCAAAGCTGCGTTGGGCATCATTTTCTATATCGACAATGGTGTTGTCTACGGTAAGTTTTGCAACGGAAGCACCTAGTAATTCGATTCCTGTAGCTATTAAATTCAGTTCCATTATGCAATAGCCTCCTTATCTTTTATGTATTTAACCCAATTATTTTGCTTGTTATTTTGAGTGGATTCGCTATTCCATTTTAGAACAGTATAATTTTGCTTGCCAATAACGGGGGTTAAATCAAGTTGAAGATGCAGATTAAGCTTTTGACAAATTTCATTTAGAGTTTTTATTGTGAAATTGTATTCTCTGCTTTCCCAACGTGATACCATACCTTGTGATACATTCATATATGCTGCAAATTCTTTTTGTGTCATATTTAATTCTAGGCGGCGCCTTTCGATTTTTGCTGATATTTTTGCTAATTCTATAATTGATTTTGCTTCTGCTTCTGCGATTCCATCAGTAAGCCATGTTGTTTCCTGTGCGTTTGATATTTTGTCGTATATGCTCATGTTTCATTCCTCTGTTCTTCTATAGTATCTTTTATGTATGATTATACATTATTCTTGAAGCTGTTTGAGTCGATTTTTGGCAACTGAAATTGCATTTTGATAATCACTTTTGTTTTTCTCTAAAAATACCGTTAATAAAATTATTATCTTTCTATCTATAATGGTATAGATAATTCGTACATTTTTTCTTGAGTTCGGTCTATGTATACTATATAAATCTTTTTCGTTGGTTAATTTTTCAAATGCTGCTAAATCGATAGCTTTTTCTTTTTCTATATCTAATACTGCCAGATCAGCGAGTAATTTTTTTTGATATTCTGGATAGGGTTCAGAATTCTTTCATGGCTGATTTACAGCCTTTTTAAATTCTTTTTTAATAGCTGAAACAGCATAGACATCACTTATTCCCGAAATACTAATTTTTTCTAACGCCACATTTTATATTCCCCTTTCTCTAAAGATAACTATATTATATTACTTATAAGTAATATTTTCAATTGTTTATTGTAAGAAAATTACAAAATATGTAGATGCAGTGGTGGTGCCTGGCACCATTAAATTTTTATATTCTTTATTGTGGCAATGAAATCAGCAGTTGCTGGACAGAAATGAGAGCTGAATTTGGACAAGATAAGGAATCATAAATATTGTATTTTACATGGCATTCCGCTATACTAGTATTAAGTATAGCGGATTATTTTTTTGGAGGCTTTTATGGCAAATACTTTGAAGTTACCGGTTGGAATTGAAAATTTTGAGGAAATTCGTAAACTGGGGTTCTATTATATTGACAAGACAAGGCTTATAGAACAGCTTTTACAGGGATGGGGAAAGGTGACTCTTTTTACACGCCCTAGGCGTTTCGGCAAGACTCTCAATATGAGTATGCTTAGGAGCTTTTTTGAAATAGGAATGGACAAATCTTTGTTTGACGGCTTATATATTTCTGGCAACAAAGTACTTTGTGATGAGCATATGGGTAAGTATCCTGTCATATTTCTTTCATTCAAGGGTGTGGATGGTTTAGACTTTACTACGGCAAGACGTATGCTGTGTGCTATTTTAAAGGATGAGCTTGACAGACATTACTATTTGAAGACCAGTGATGTATTGACTGATGAGGATAGAATACTGTTTACAAAGATGCTTCATGGGCAGGATGACAATATTGAGGATAGTATACGAATGCTTTCAAAGCTGTTGTATAAGCACTATGGTCAGAAAGTAGTTATTCTCATAGATGAGTATGATGTGCCACTCGATAAAGCTTTTCAGAATGGCTACTACAAGGAGATGGTTTCTCTCATCAGGGGGCTTTTCGGGCAGGCGCTCAAGACCAATGAGTTTTTACAGTTTGCGGTGCTCACGGGCTGCCTTCGCGTGTCAAAGGAGAGCATTTTTACAGGGCTCAATAACTTTGAAATCAATTCTATTGTGGATATTGACCATGATGAGCAGTTTGGCTTTACTGATGATGAGGTCATGAAACTTCTTTCTGATTATGACAGGAGCGAGAGGTACCCGGACGTAAAGGAATGGTATGACGGTTATCATTTTGGTAATGCGGATATTTATTGTCCATGGGATGTGATAAATTTTGCCAAGAAGCTTGTTTCAGATCCGTCAGCCAGACCGAGTGCGTTCTGGATTAACAGCAGTGGCAATGATATGGTGAAGCGCTTTGTGGACAAGGCTGATCAGACCACGAGAGATGAGATTGAGAAGCTCGTGGCAGGTGGATTTGTGGAGAAGCAGCTTCGGCTTGATCTGACCTATGATGAGATTGACAATACGATTGACAATCTGTGGAGTGTGCTCTTTACTACAGGCTATCTCACCAAAATCGGAGAGGTCAAGGTGCCTGACAGTGAGAGCTATGCCTATAAGCTTGTGATTCCTAATAAAGAGGTGCGTGAGGTGTTTATTCTCCAAATTCAGGAGTGGTTCAAGGCTGTTGTTGCAAAAGATGATGATACTATGAAGCTTTTATCAAGGGCAATTCTGGATAAAGATGAGAAACAGATTGCCAGGCAGCTAAACATCGTGATGAGCCGCATGATAAGTATACTCGATACAAAGGCGCCTGATGCTATGAAGGAGAATTTCTATCATGGCTTACTTCTTGGTCTGCTTCGAGGCAGCAATCCGGACTGGCTTATCAAGTCGAATCGTGAGTCGGGAGATGGTTTTAGCGATATTTTAATCATGCCGGAGGATCCTGATGCGGGCATCGTTATAGAGGTGAAGTATGCTAAGGAGATGAAGGAACTTGACGCAGCGTGCGAGGCTGCGATAACGCAGATTAAGGACAAGCGCTATGATGAGGCTCTGCGGGATGAGGACCGGTGTGATATTTTAGCCTATGGCATTGCTTTTTGCAGGAAACGGTGCAGGGTGGTTGGAGAGAAATTTTAAATTGGCTGTAATCGTTGCTGGTCACACTGTTAGGTGTGAACAGTAACTATCTGGGATGTTGCATCCGGTAATGAAAAATATATTGCTTTCGTAGTCAAAGTATGTTACGATACTCCATGGTTACAAATTACAGTGACAGTTATTATATCATTTAAACAAAAGAAAGGTAGGAGAATAGTTATGAGCGACAACTTCAATATGTATGATCAGGCGAATCAGCAGGGCAATCCAAATATACCGCCTATGCCGCCGATGGAGGAAAAGAAGGGAATGTCAATTGCATCTATGGTGCTTGGTATTATCGGTCTGGTATTCTGGTGTATTCCAATCCTTGGCGGACCTATTGGTATTGTAGGACTTATCCTCGGTATCGTAGGCAGGAAAAATGGTGGAAAGGGCATGGCAACCGCTGGTATTGTTATGTCAATTATTACCATCGTACTTGCAGTTATCAATGCTATTGCTGGTGTTTATCTGCAGACATCAAATGTCTTGAACCAGTTATAATCACATAACAGGTGATATCTTTAATTGCATTTTATTTTTTAATCCGCTATGCCAGAGGTTGGTATAGCGGATTTTTAGATTCAATTATCATTGTATTAAAATAAAAAAGTACGTATTAGGAAAGGTGGAAAATAAAATGAAAAAACGAATAATTAATTATAGACTTAAGATTGACAATCTGCTTGCCAATCCTGATAAGATATCAAAAGAAGAGTGGAAGAAAATACTGCAGGAACACCTGACACAAATAGCCTTCTTCCAGCATGAGCGCCTCGTGCACCTCATAGTGACAGTAACCTTTGCCATACTCACCATGATGTCAATAATCGCATCCATCATGATAAGCAACCCAATGCTTCTTGTTCTTACACTGTTATTCTTAGTGCTGTTGGTGCCATATATCATGCACTACTATACACTGGAAAATGAAGTGCAGAAGATGTATACCCAGTATGATGAGATTTTGAAGCATCTGTCCTAGCTAGCAAGCATATAAGCGAGTGCAACGAGCAACATATGCACATATAAAAGTAGAAAGTTACCAAAGACAGAACCCGGCGCAGCCGAGGCTTTTTGCCCTTGCCCGCATATACGAAGCTGCTTAGAGTCTGTAGAATTGCATACGAAAACCAACAACGCCCATGCATGAATGCATGGGCGAATTTTTTACTTCTTAAGCTTCTTCTGTGCTGTAGAAAGCATCAGCTTAATACGGTTCAGCTGGTTTACCTCAGAAGCACCCGGATCATAATCGATAGCCACGATATTGGCATCCGGATGATCATGTCTGATTCTCTTTATAACTCCCTTACCCACAATATGGTTCGGTAAGCATGCAAAAGGCTGCGCACAGATGATGTTTGTGACGCCCTCATTGATGAGCTCAAGCATCTCACCTGTCAAAAACCAGCCCTCACCGGTCTGATTACCACACGAAACGATAGGAGAAGCATACTCTGCGAGATCCTGCACGTGAGCGGTTGGCTCAAAGTGCTTACTTTTAGCCAGCTCATCCCTAGCATCCTTTCTGAGCCACTCGAAGAATGAGATAAGGCGGTTATTCATAAACTTTGCTTTCTTAGAAGCACCAAGATAGTCAGCCTTGAAATTCGTGTTGTAGCAGCAGTAGAGTAAGAAATCAGTCAGATCAGGCACTACAGCCTCGGCTCCTTCAGCTTCGAGCAGGTCAACCACATAGTTGTTTGCTGCAGGCAGGAATTTGACGAGAATCTCACCGACCACGCCGACACGCGGCTTAACCTCATCTGTCATAGGCAGATTGTCGAAATCCCTTATGATTTCGCGGCACATCTTTTTGTATTTCTTGTGAGAGAGCATCTTTGTGTTGCCGACAAAGTCGATGACTCTCTTTTTCCACTTCTCATGGAGTGCATTGGCACTTCCAGGCTCTTTCTCATAAGGACGTACCCTGTAGAGACAGCGCATAAAGATATCGCCAAACTCAAGTGCATACAGTCCGTGCTGGATGAGGCTTGGAGTAAACTTAAAGCCCGGGTTTTTCTCGAGACCAACCATGTTGATTGAGATAACAGGCACATCAGGATATCCGGCCTTTTCGAGGGCTCTACGGATAAAGCCGATGTAGTTTGTTGCACGGCATCCGCCACCTGTCTGTGAGATGAGGATGGCTGTGTGTGTCATATCATAATTGCCTGATTTGACGGCTGCCATAATCTGTCCTACGACAATGAGTGAAGGGTAGCAGGCATCGTTGTTTACGAACTTAAGTCCCACGTCCACACATTCCCTTGCAGGGATATCCGGTATGACCATATTGTAGCCGGCTGCCTTAAAGGCTGGCACGAGAAGGTCAAAGTGTATAGGTGACATCTGAGGGCAGATGATGGTGTAGTTGTCCTTTTTCATCTGCTCGGTGAATACAACACGCTCGTAGTTAGACGGTTTTAAGTCACGCTTTTCATGCTTGGTTTCCTTGACTCTTATGGCGGCAAGGAGCGAGCGGATACGGATTCTTGCTGCGCCCAGGTTGTTTACCTCATCGATCTTCAGGCAGGTGTATATCTTGCCTGAGCCTGTCAGGATATCGTTTACGCAGTCGGTTGTGACAGCATCGAGACCGCAGCCAAACGAGTTGAGCTGGATTAAGTCAAGGTCATCACGGGTCTTTACAAAGTTGGCTGCTGAGTACAGTCTGGTGTGGTACATCCACTGATCCATGACGATGAGAGGTCTCTCAAGCTCGCCCAGATGGGATACTGAGTCCTCTGTCAGCACACAGATGCCATAGCTTGTGATGAGCTCAGGGATACCGTGGTTGATTTCCGGGTCCACATGGTACGGACGGCCTGCGAGCACGATTCCGCGACGTCCGGTGTCCTCCATGTAGTCGAGCACTTCCTCGCCCTTTCGCTGTATCTCAAGCCTTGTCATTGCAAGCTCCTTCCAGCCTGCGGCTACCGCATCACGAATCTGTGACTCAGGCAGATTGAAATCGCCTTTTGAGAAGGTGGCTACGAGCTGCTGTGAGATAGTTTCCTCACTCTCAAATGACATAAACGGATTTATGAATTTAACCTCGCCTGAGGTAATCTCGTCCACGTTGTTTTTGATATTCTCAGAGTATGATGTGACAATAGGGCAGTTGTAGTGATTGTTTGCATCAGGAAACTCCTTGCGCTCATATGGCACTGCCGGGTAGAAAATAAAATCTACATTTTGTTTTATGAGCCAGCTTATATGACCATGTGTGAGCTTTGCAGGGTAGCACTCTGACTCACTTGGGATGGAGTCGATACCCATCTCATAAATCTTTCTGGTAGATTGTGGTGACAGCACTACAGAAAAGCCGAGACGTTTGAAAAATGTAGCCCAGAACGGATAGTTCTCGTACATATTCAAGGCTCTTGGGATGCCGACTGTACCGTGTGGAGCATCCTTTGGGTCAAGTGGCTCATAGTCAAATATACGCTTGTTCTTGTATTCAAAAAGATTTGGGATGTTATCCTTGTTCTTCTCCTTGCCCAGACCCTTTTCGCAGCGGTTTCCTGTGATGTACTGTCTGTTGTCGGAGAATTTGTTTATAGTCAGAAGACAGTGGTTTGTACAGCCCTGACAGCGTGCGAGCTTTGTGGTGTAGGTGAGCTCGTTTATCTGGTCGATTGTAAGCATTGTTGTCTTGTAATCAGCCTCATGGCGCTCGCGTGCGATGAGTGCGGCACCAAAGGCACCCATGATACCTGCGATATCAGGCCTTGTGGCATGTACACCTGCAATTTTTTCAAAGCTTCTAAGAACGGCATCATTGTAGAATGTACCTCCCTGGACTACAATATTTTCACCGAGGTCGCTTGCATCAGACAGCTTGATAACCTTGAAAAGTGCATTCTTTATTACTGAGTAGGCAAGTCCTGCTGAGATATCTGCGACAGATGCGCCCTCCTTCTGGGCCTGCTTTACCTTTGAATTCATGAAAACCGTACATCTGGTTCCGAGGTCGATAGGATTCTTTGCAAAAAGGGCTTCCTTTGCAAAATCCTGAACAGAGTAGTTTAAAGACTTTGCGAAGGTCTCAATAAACGAGCCACAGCCTGAAGAGCAGGCCTCGTTGAGCTGTACCGAGTCGACGGTCTGGTTCTTTATCTTGATGCACTTCATGTCCTGACCACCGATATCAAGGATACAGTCTACCTTTGGGTCGAAGAATGCCGCTGCGTAGTAGTGGGCAACTGTCTCTACTTCGCCGTCGTCCAATTTTAAAGCTGCCTTTAATAAAGCCTCTCCGTAGCCTGTAGAGCAGGAGTGTACGATGTGTGCATCCTCAGGAAGCTTTGAGTAAATCTCCTGGATAGAACGGATGGCTGTCGCGAGAGGGCTTCCGTTGTTGTTGCTGTAGAATGAGTATAAAAGGTCTCCGTCCTCGCTTACGAGAGCGATTTTAGTGGTGGTTGAGCCTGCATCTATTCCGAGATAGCAGTTGCCCTTGTATGTAGAAAGGTCACCGGTCTTTACGTGATTGTTGCCGTGACGCGTTGTAAATTCATCGTAATCAGCCTGATCCTTAAAAAGAGGCTCCATACGTGCCACCTCAAATTCCATCTTTATGCCGTTTGAGAGGCGGTCGATTAAGGATGAGAGTGTGGTGACAGAGTTGTCTTTATAGTTTAATGCAGAGCCTATTGCTGCAAACAGATGAGAGTTCTCAGGAACGATAGTGTGCTCGTCATCGAGATTTAAGGTTCTGATAAATGCTGATTTAAGTTCTGACAAAAAGTGCAGAGGACCGCCAAGGAAAGCAACATGTCCCTTGATTGGCTTACCGCAGGCGAGGCCACTGATGGTCTGGTTTACCACGGCCTGAAAGATTGAAGCGGATAAATCCTCGCGTGTGGCTCCCTCATTGATGAGAGGCTGGATATCTGTTTTGGCAAATACTCCACAGCGGGCTGCGATAGGGTAGATGGCCTTGTAGCTTTTTGCGTATTCATTTAGTCCTGTAGCGTCTGTCTGGATGAGAGAAGCCATCTGGTCGATAAATGAGCCTGTACCGCCGGCACATATGCCGTTCATACGCTGTTCCACGTTACCGCCCTCGAAGTATATGATTTTGGCATCCTCGCCACCTAGCTCTATTGCCACATCGGTCTGTGGAGCATAGTGTGTGAGTGCGGTAGATACAGCTATAACCTCCTGTACGAATGGCACCTCAAGGTGCTTTGCAAGAGTGAGTCCGCCGGAGCCTGTTATCATAGGACAAACTGAAAGGTCACCTGTCTTGTCGTAGGCCTTTCTGATAAGGGACTCAAGTGTCTCCTGTATATTTGCAAAATGACGCTCATAATCGGAAAAGAGGATATTGTCATCGGCGTCAAGAAGTGCAATCTTGACGGTTGTTGAGCCGATATCAATGCCCAACTTATGTAAGCTGTTATTTTCCATAGTGGTTCCTCCATAATGTATTACTTATATGTTTTTATATATCTTTCTTCTTATTAAAATATATAATTGTTCTATTATCAAAACAGAGATTATTATACGACAGATATCGACAAATTACAATGACTATAATTATAAAGAATTTGTGAATAATTCGCAGTCTCGTTGACAAAGTATGATTTAACTATCATAATAAATTTTGTAATAACCGCTGCCCTTTGCACTATAGTGTAAAAGGCAGCAATAATATGACAGGAGGATGCAGATACGTGGTTTTATTGCATCGTGATGTAACCACTGCTTGTCACATAATGGTGTGAGCAGCAGTGAAATGAACCATGTCTGCTAAAATGTATGAACTGGCTTAACAAACTAGAACAAAAATATGGAAGTAAAGCGATTCCGAATATCACTAGAATATTTATCGCTGCGAATCTGATAGGCAGTGTGCTGCTTTTGACAAAGGGAGATGTTGTCCTTTATTATCTGCAGTTTTCAGCCTCTGCTATTTTGCACGGACAGGTATGGCGTCTTATAAGCTGGATTTTTGTGCCGAGCGGCAGCATATCATTTTTACAGCTTTTATTTATATTCTGTCTGTGGACGCTTGGAGACAGCATGGAGTCATATCTTGGCTCTTTTAGGATGAATGTGTACTTTTTCGGAGGCTTTTTGCTGTATGATATAGTAGGAATGCTTGCATTTGCAGTGACACATGTATCCATCAATCTGACTATGTACTATATACTTATAGCTATGTATCTGATGCTTGGTCTTTTGATGCCGGAGGCAGAGGTGAGGCTTTACTTTGTGCTTCCTATAAAGATGAAGTGGATGGTGCTTGTTTACTTCGTGATGTTTGCATATGATGTGTATACCTATATGAGCTTTGGATGGCAGATTGGATTGGCATACGGCTCAGAAATCGTACTTGCACTTATAAATCTGTTGGTATTCATTTATGGCTGCAAGCACAGGCTCTCATTCAGACAGAATATGCACCAGAAGAGGAGAAAGGCACAGTTTAAGGCTCAGTTTTCCGAACCTCGCCCGGGAAGTGGCATCTCACGTCACAAGTGCTATATATGCGGCAGAACGGAATTGTCAAATCCTGAATTAACATTCAGATACTGCTCGAAGTGCACCGGCAACAAGGAATACTGTCAGGATCATCTGTTTACACATACGCACGTATAATATACATGTACTACTTTTTCTAATTCATTGACAAAGTAAACTGATGAATTTATAATGGACACAGTATTATTTTCGGAGGAACATTTATGGAGAACGAGGCAACAGTTTCGAAAAATTTTATTGAACAGATTATTGAGAAGGACTTGGCTGAGGGTCATTGCAAGACTGTAAAGACCAGATTCCCACCGGAGCCAAACGGTTATTTGCATATCGGCCATGCGAAGTCTATTCTTTTAAACTATGGACTGGCAAAGAAGTATGACGGACAGTTCAATCTCAGGTTTGATGATACAAACCCTACCAAGGAGCGTCTGGAGTTTGTAGAGTCTATCGAGGCCGATGTTAAGTGGCTTGGTGCTGACTGGGCTGACAGGAAGTTTTTTGCATCCAATTACTTCGACAAGATGTATGAGTGTGCAGTAGGACTGATAAAGAAGGGAAAGGCATATGTATCTGATCTGACACCTGATGAGATAAGAGAGTATAGAGGTACACTCACAGAGGCCGGCAAGGAGGATCCATACTCAAAGAGAAGTGTTGAGGAAAACTTAGACCTTTTTGAGCGCATGAAAAACGGTGAGTTCGAGGATGGCACAAAGGTACTTCGTGCGAGAATTGACATGAGCTCTTCAAACATCAATATGAGAGATCCGATTCTTTACCGTGTGGCTCATATGACACATCACAATACAGGTGATAAATGGTGTGTATATCCTATGTATGATTTTGCTCATCCTATAGAGGATGCTATTGAGGGCATCACACATTCTATATGTACTCTTGAGTTTGAAGACCACAGACCGCTGTATGATTGGGTGGTTATTGAATGTGGATTTAAGAATTCTCCAGAGGAGTCGCCAAAGCAGATTGAGTTTGCAAAGCTCTATCTGACTAATGTTGTAACAGGAAAGAGATATATCAAGCGTCTTGTTGAGGACGGTATCGTTGATGGCTGGGATGACCCGAGGCTTGTTTCTATAGCAGCGCTCAGACGCAGGGGCTTCACACCGGAGTCTATCCAGAATTTTGTTGATCTGTGTGGTATATCAAAAGCTAACAGCTCTGTTGACTACGCTATGCTTGAGTACTGTATCCGAGAGGATTTAAAGGCTAAGCGCCCTCGTATGATGGCTGTGCTTGATCCGGTCAAGGTGATTATCGACAATTACCCTGAGGGACAGGTTGAGTATCTTGAAGTGGACAATAACGTGGAGAATCCTGAGCTTGGAAAGAGAAAGGTTCCTTTCACCAGAGAGCTTTATGTGGAGAGAGATGACTTCATGGAGGAGCCACCGAAGAAGTATTTCCGTATGTTCCCTGGCAATGAGGTGCGTTTCATGAATGCTTATTTTGTGAAGTGCAATAGCTGTGTGAAGGACGAAAACGGCAATATTACAGAGATTCACTGTACATATGATCCGGCATCAAAGGGTGGCAACAGTCCTGATGGCAGAAAGGTCAAGGGAACTATCCACTGGGTTTCAGCCGAGTATGGAAAGCAGGTAACTGTACGTCTTTACGAGAATATCGTAAATGAGGAGCTTGGAGTGTACAATGAGGACGGAAGCTTAAATCTTAATCCAAATTCACTCACAGTGCTTGATAACTGTGTAGTGGAGCCGGAGCTTATGAATGCCAAGGCTTATGACAGCTTCCAGTTTGTCAGAAATGGTTTCTTCTGCGCGGATTGCAAGGACTCAAAGGATGGACAGCCTGTATTTAACAGAATCGTCTCATTAAAGAGCTCATTCAAGCTTCCGACAGCTAAATAGTTTTTGACTAAAAATAAACAGAAGAGAAGAATAGAGGTAAAATATGGATTTAAAGTCAGGCATTGATAAATTCGGTTTAAATCCCGAAGACATAAATGACCTGTATGATGAGGATAAAGCAGCTGCCACCGGGGATGCTCCGGTGGCAGCTGCTGTTCAGACAGAGGATGAAACGGATTTTGTTTTCGCAAAGAATATAACATGTCCGGTGTGTGATCAGAGTTTTCAAACACTGACGGTACGGACATCAAAGATCAGGTTTGCTGGCTCTGATGATGATTTCAGACCGGTTTACAAGGGAATTGATACAATAAAGTATGGTGTCACATCGTGTCCGCATTGTGGTTATAGTGCGATGAATGGCGACTTTGTACATGTATCGAGTACACAGATAAGGCTGCTTAAGGAGCAGATTGCTGCCAAATTTAAGCCCGGCAGCAAGTCGGTGCCTTTGTTATATTCGTATGATGAGGCAATAGACAGATTTAAGCTGGCACTTTTTTCAGCGATTGTTAAAAGGGCTATGTATAGTGAAAAGGCATATATTTGTCTTAAGCTATCCTGGCTTTATCGCGGTTTAATCGAACAGCTTACGGCTGATGGTATCTCCACGGAAAGTGAAGAGCTTGTAAGTGCACAAAAGGCAGAAAAATATTATTATAAGCAGGCTCTTGATGGAATGACAAGAGCGGTTGCGACTGAGCATTTCCCTATATGTGGTATGAATCAGGATACGGTTGATTTGCTTTTGGCTCAGATGAATTATAAGCTTGACCATTGGGATGTGGCTTCAAAGCTCATTGCAAGGGTGCTTATATCAAAAAGTGCTTCTAGACACATTAAGGATAAGGCACTTGATTTAAAGAATGAAATTATTAAAAAAATAAGAGATGTGAAATAATTGCTGTTATTTCACATCTCTTTTTCTTTTATTTGTTGTAACAATTAATTGTTCTTCTTGTTCTCAAGCTCAAGAAGCTTCATTGCACGCACCTTGAGTGGCAGACCAAACAGTGTGATGAAACCGTCTGCATCATGGTGGTCATATAAATCTCCTGTAGTAAAGCTTGCAAGAGACTCACTGTAGAGTGAATATGGTGAAGTAGTGCCGGCTTTGATGATATTGCCTTTATATAATTTGAATTTAACTTCTCCGGTTACATATTCCTGTGTTGACTCTACGAAAGCCTGGATTGCTTCACGAAGTGGTGTGAACCATTTTCCTTCGTATACTACCTGAGCGAGCTTGTTGCCCATTTCTTTCTTGACCTCCATTGTGGCACGGTCAAGGCAGAGCTCCTCGAGCTGGTCATGTGCCTCCATGAGGATTGTTCCACCCGGAGTCTCATATACACCACGTGATTTCATACCTACTACACGGTTCTCAACGATATCGATGATGCCGATGCCGTGCTTGCCGCCGAGACGGTTGAGCTCTCTGATGATGTCTGCTACCTTCATCTTTTTGCCGTTGACAGATGTAGGAACACCCTTCTCAAATGTCATTGTAACATACTCACCCTCGTCAGGAGCATGCTCAGGTGTGACACTTAATACGAGCAGATGGTCATAGTTTGGCTCCTGTGAAGGATCCTCAAGCTCAAGTCCCTCATGGCTGATGTGCCACAGGTTACGGTCACGGCTGTAGCTTGAATCTGTGCCGAACGGAAGGTCAATTCCGTGTGCCTTACAGTACTCGATCTCGGCCTCTCGTGAATCCATTTTCCAGTTGTCCTGACGCCATGGAGCGATTACCTTGATATCAGGAGCAAGTGCCTTGATACCGAGCTCGAAACGGATCTGGTCGTTTCCTTTTCCTGTTGCACCGTGGCAGATGGCTACAGCGCCTTCTTTTCTTGCAATCTCTACAAGCTTCTTTGCGATGCCCGGTCTTGCCATTGCTGTTCCAAGGAGGTATTTGTGCTCATAAACTGCGCCGGCCTGTACACAAGGTACGATGTAGTCCTCACTGAACTCATCACAGATATCCTCTATGTAAAGCTTTGAAGCTCCGGATAATTTAGCTCTCTCATCGAGTCCGTCAAGCTCCTCTCCCTGTCCGCAGTTGATGCAGCAGCAGATTACGTCATAGTCATAAGTCTCTTTAAGCCATGGAATGATAGCGGTAGTATCAAGTCCGCCTGAATAAGCTAATACAACTTTGTCTTTCATAAGTGCGTGTCCTCTTTTCGTTTATTCTTTATGATGGTAACCATTAACTGCTTTTGTGTCTAAAAGCCTTGAATAATTACTTTAAAATAAATATATACCAGTTCTTTACTTATTGCAAGTGAAAAAATATACATTATTCATGTATAAATATACATAATTTTGTATAATTTTTCTCTTTACGGATTGAAATTACTGTACTATATTATTATGTATGATGCGTCAGACCCATTTTATATGGTTATGCAGAAATACAATATGAAAAGAGGAAATACTATGATAAAGGCTGGTATTATTGGAGCCACCGGATATGCCGGAGCAGAGCTCGTGAGAATTTTGATGAATCATAAAGAGGTAGAGATTGCATGGTATGGCTCACGAAGCTATGTGGATGAGAATTATGCCGATATCTATGGAAATATGTTTCAGATAGTTGATGCAAAGTGCATGGATGACAATATGGAGGAGCTTGCAGAGTCGGTTGATGTGATTTTCACTGCGACCCCACAGGGCTTTTTGGCAGGCGTGCTCACTGAGGATATATTAAGTAAGGTAAAGATTGTCGATCTGTCAGCGGACTTCCGTATCAAGGATGTAGCCACATATGAGAAATGGTACAAGATTGAGCACAAGTCGCCACAGTTTATTGATGAGGCTGTATATGGTCTGTGTGAGATAAACAGGGACAAGGTCACAAAGGAGACAAGGCTTGTTGCAAATCCTGGCTGCTATACCACATGCTCCATCCTTACAGCTTATCCGCTTGTGAAGGAGGGACTTATTGATACAGATACACTTATCGTCGATGCAAAGTCAGGCACATCAGGCGCAGGACGTGGTGCAAAGACACCTAATCTGTTTTGTGAAGTAAATGAGAGCATGAAGGCATATGGCGTTGCCTCACACAGACATACCCCTGAGATAGAGGAACAGCTTGGATATGCGGCAGGAAAAGAAATTCTTATCAACTTTACTCCGCATCTTGTTCCGATGAACAGAGGAATCCTCGCTACAGAGTATGCGACACTTAAGAAAAAGCCTGACGGAACACTTCCTACATATGATGAGATTAAGGCAGTTTACGATAAGTATTATGCAAATGAGAAGTTTGTCAGAGTACTCAAAAAAGGTGTCTGCCCTGAGACAAAGTGGGTTGAGGGCAGCAACTATGTGGATGTAAACTTTGTGATTGATGAGAGAACCGGCAGAATTATTATGATGGGTGCTCTTGACAATCTGGTAAAGGGTGCTGCAGGACAGGCGGTTCAGAATATGAATCTGTTATTTGGCTTCGATGAGGCAGAGGGACTCAATATGGTTCCTATGTTCCCGTAATAATTAATAATAGGAAAGTAATTATCAGAAAGATGCATTATAATGCTGATAGTTATATAAAAATATAAGGATGATTTAATAAAATGAGCAATGAGAATAAATATGAAATAAGGGTTATGACGATAGATGACTATGACGAGGTGTACAGCCTATGGCAGACCATCCACGGCTTTGGAATCCGTTCTATTGACGACTCAAGAGATGGAGTCCTTAGATTTCTTAAGAGAAATCCAACTACGAGTGTTGTAGCGGTAGAAGATGGAAAGATAGTTGGAGCGATACTCTGCGGACACGATGGCAGAAGAGGCTGCCTGTATCATGTATGCGTGGATGAGCATTACAGGAAGTGCGGCATCGGTAAGAGTATGGTGGTTGCCTGCATGAGAGCACTTCAGGCAGAGCATATCAACAAGGTGTCAATCATAGCCTTCAAGGTGAATGAGCTGGGAAACCACTTCTGGAAGGAAGAGGGATGGACATTCAGAGAAGACTTAAACTACTATGATTTCACACTTAACGAAGAAAATATAACAAGATTTAACAAATAAGGAGCAGTACAATGGCAGATAAGAACATGGAACAGGTAATGGAAAAGGCACAGGTGCTCATAGAGGCACTTCCGTATATACAGAGATTTAACAGAAAGATTATCGTTGTAAAGTACGGCGGATCTGCAATGGTTGACGAACAGCTTAAAAAGCAGGTAATCCAGGATGTCACACTTCTCAAGCTGGTTGGTTTCAAGCCTATCATCGTACACGGTGGAGGCAAGGAAATCAGCAAATGGGTAGGAAAGGTCGGTATGGAGCCTGTATTTGTAAACGGACTCAGAAAGACTGATGCCGATACAATGGAGATTGCCGAGATGGTACTGAATAAGGTAAACAAATCTCTCGTTACACTTGTTGAGGAGCTTGGTGTGCAGGCTGTCGGAGTAAGCGGCAAGGACGGTGGCCTCTTAAAGGTAAAGAAAAAGTATTCAAACGGAGAGGATATAGGCTTTGTCGGTGAAATCACTGATGTCAATCCAAAAATTCTTTATGACCTGTTAGAGAAGGACTTCCTTCCAATCGTGTGTCCAATCGGTCTTGATGACGAATACAATACATACAATATCAATGCAGATGATGCAGCATGTGCTATCGCCAGAGCAGTTTCAGCAGAAAAGCTTGCATTCCTCACAGATATCGAGGGTGTATATAAGGACCCTTCAGATAAGAATACTCTTATTTCAGAGCTTACAGTCTCAGATGCAAAGAAGCTTATAGGTGATGGTTTTATCGGCGGAGGTATGCTTCCTAAGCTCAACAACTGCATAGATGCTATCGATAACGGAGTTTCAAGAGTACATATTCTTGATGGACGTATCGCACACTGCTTACTGCTTGAGATATTCACAAACAGAGGAATCGGAACAGCTATTCTTGGAGATTCGGAGGAGAAATTTAACAATGAGCAATAATATGGATAAACAGTCATACATTGATGAGGCAGAAAAGGAGCTTCTTCACACCTACAACAGATTTTCGCTTGTGCTTGATCACGGAGAGGGAGTACATCTTTATGATACAGACGGCAATGCATATCTGGACTTCGCTGCAGGAATAGCCGTATGTGCACTTGGATACAGCAATGAGCACCACAAGGAGGCATTAAAGGCACAGGTTGATAAGCTTTTACATACATCAAACCTCTACTACAATGCGCCTGTCATCGAGGCGGCAGACAAGGTACTTAAGGCAAGCAAAATGGACCGTATTTTCTTTACCAACAGCGGTACAGAGGCCATAGAGGGAGCTATCAAAGCAGCAAAGAAATATGCTTTCACAAGAGATGGTCATGCCGGACATGAGATAATTGCCATGAACCATTCCTTCCACGGAAGAAGCATCGGAGCGCTTTCTGTCACCGGCAATGCACATTATCAGGAGCCGTTTGAGCCACTTATGCCGGGCGTTAAATTTGCAAATTTTAATGATTTAGAGAGCGTTAAGGCTCAGGTGACAGACAAAACCTGCGCCATTATTATGGAAACTATTCAGGGTGAGGGCGGTATTTACCCGGCAAAGAAGGAGTTTATCGAGGGAGTGAGAGCTCTCTGTGATGAAAAGGATATTCTTCTTATCCTTGACGAGATACAGTGCGGCATGGGCAGAAGCGGCGAGATGTTCGCATGGCAGAACTATGATGTAAAGCCTGATATCATGACCTGTGCGAAGGCACTCGGCTGTGGTGTGCCGGTTGGTGCCTTTCTCATGACACAGAGGGTGGCAGACAAATCCCTTGCACCGGGCGACCATGGTACCACATACGGCGGCAATCCGTTCGTAGGAGCCGCAGTGAGTGCAGTGTTTGATGAGTTTAAGCGTCTTGACATAGTAAGCCATGTAAAGGAGGTTGCACCTTACCTGGAGAAGAAGCTTGATGAGCTTGTTGCAAAATTCGACTGTCTCACAGCCAGAAGGGGTATGGGACTCATGCAGGGCGTGGAGTGCAGCCTTCCTGTAGGAAAGGTCTCAGCAGAGGCTTTAAATCAAGGCCTTATAGTCATTACGGCAGGCAGCAATGTGCTTAGATTTGTGCCTCCTCTTGTTATCGAAAAGAGTGATGTTGACGAAATGATAGAAAAACTTGAAACAACACTTGTAATACTGTCAAAAAGTCTGTAAAATAAAGAGGACATCGATTTCTCCTTTGAGATTATGATATTAATCAAAGGAGACCATATGAAAAAAATAATATTATTAAGTGCGTTTATTTTAACAATAGCGTTTGGCCTTTGCGGCTGTAAAAAGGATGATGCCACAGTTCATTTTGCTTCTGAAACGGAGCAGACTGCTGTGGTTTCAAGTGATGTAAACAGACAGACTGCCGATTCCAAGGAGAAGAAAGCTGCATCCGATGGAGAACAGGAGCAGAAGGCAAAAGACACAGCAGATGACACTGATGAATCTACTGAGTGGTGCGTCTATATCTGTGGTCAGGTTGCCAATCCCGGTGTATACAGAGTAAAGCCGGGCGCGAGAGTTTGTGAGCTCGTTGATATGGCAGGAGGCATGCTGGATACAGCTGACAAAAGCTTTTGGAATCTGGCATCAGAGCTGTATGATGGGCAGATGCTGTATTTCCCGACTGTAGAGGAGCTTAAGTCGGATCACATACCTGAGGGCACATATACCACCGGCATAGATGGCTCGCTGATGAAGGGCGGCGCTGAGGAGCATATAGGCGTAAAGGATGGCAAGCTCAATATCAATACCGCAACTGTCGAGCAGCTAATGGCTCTTTCCGGAATTGGTGAGAGCAAGGCAAAGAGTATTGTTGAAGATCGCGCCAAAAATGGATTGTTTTCTTCGATTGAGGATATCACGAGGGTGTCCGGCATCGGTGAAGCGATGTTTAATAAAATAAAAGATGATATAACAGTAAATTAGGAGTGTATAAATGGCAAAAAAAGTGCTGGTCGTTGACGACGAAAAGTTAATTGTAAAAGGAATACGTTTCAGTCTGCTGCAGGATGGCATGGAGGTAGACTGCGCATATGACGGTGAGGAGGCCTTAAATATGGCGAAGGCCAATTCATATGATATGATTCTTTTAGATGTCATGCTTCCAAAGATGGATGGCTTTGAGGTGTGTCAGGCAATAAGGGAGTTTTCTGATGTCCCGATTGTCATGCTCACTGCAAAGGGCGATGACATGGACAAAATTTTAGGACTTGAGTACGGCGCTGATGACTATATCACAAAGCCATTTAATATTCTTGAGGTAAAGGCCAGAATCAAGGCAATCATGCGGCGCACTTCACCGGAACGCGCACCACAGGTACAGTCATCTGTAATTGAAAAGGGTGATATCAAGCTCGACTGTGACAGCAGACGTCTGTTCATAAATGATAATGAAATCAATTTGACAGCAAGAGAGTTTGAACTGCTCGAGATTCTGATCAAAAATGAAAATAAAGTGTACAGTAGGGAGAGCCTTTTAAAGATTGTATGGGGCGAGGATTACCCGGGTGACGTGCGTACGGTTGATGTGCATGTCAGACGTCTTCGTGAAAAGATTGAGGCAAATCCAAGCGAGCCGAAGTACGTTCATACCAAGTGGGGTGTGGGATATTACTACAACCAGAAGTAATACTTTCAGAAAGGTTCTAAAATGTTTAAGAGTAAAGTACATTTTGCATTTTATAAGAGTCTGAAATCCAGGCTGATTTTCATGATTTTTGTTCTCGTTCTGGTACCGGAGGTGGTGCTGTGCTTCGGCATACTTAACACCTACGAGTCCAGAGCGGTTTCAATCCGCGAAAGTGAAGTGCTTAGTCAGGCAAAGATTCTCGCAAACAAGATATCCACAAGTAAATACTTTGATAAGGATGGCAGTGACTTGAGCAATATTGATGCTCAGATTGACACTCTTACTACTATATATGAGGGCCGTGTGCTCATAGTTGACAAGCATTTTAAGATTATTAAGGATACGTACAATTTAGATGATGGCAATACTATTGTCTCAGAGGAGGTTATCAAGACCTTCTCTGCTTCAGAGATTACAAACTACGATTCTAAAAACCACTATATCGAGCTTTCTGTTCCGATAAGCAATCCAAACGACAAGGATTCAAAGATAGAGGGAGCACTTGTTGTAAGTGTGTCGACGGACAATATATCGCTAAATATGTCGTATCTGACACAGATTGCTGTGACGGTTGCTATTATCGCAGGTGCGGTGGTGCTCTTTTTTGGTGTGCTTGTGCTTTTGCACCTTTTTGTTCCGATTAAGAAGCTTTCTGACGAGATATCAGACATTAAGGATGGCTTTGGAAAAGAGCAGCTGGATGTAGATGACTATGCGGAGACTGCTATAATAAGCAGGAATTTTAATGAGCTGATGAGCGGAATGAAGGTCATGGATGAGTCCAGACAGGAGTTTGTATCGAATGTGTCACATGAGCTCAAGACACCTCTTACTTCCATGAAGGTACTCGCAGATTCCATCAACAGCATGGGTGATGAGGCTCCGATTGAGATGTACAGGGAGTTCATGGGAGATATCACAAGCGAGATAGACAGAGAGACAAAGATAATAAATGACCTGTTATCACTGGTCAAGATGGATAAGTCGGCTGCCACGCTGAATATCGAGAGCGTTAATATCAATGATCTGCTCGAGCAGATTATGAAGAGACTTCAGCCGATTGCTGACAAGCAGCAGGTGGAGCTTGTACTCGAGAGCTTCAGACCGGTAACTGCAGAGATAGATGAGGTGAAGCTTACGCTTGCTTTTACAAACCTCATTGAGAATGCCATCAAGTACAATGACAATGAGACCGGTGGCTATGTGCATGTATCCTTAAATGCGGATCATCAGTATTTCTATCTGAAGGTGGAGGACAACGGTATCGGTATACCGGAGGAGTCCTTAGAGCACATCTATGAGAGATTTTATCGCGTGGACAAGTCGCATTCGAGAGAGATTGGCGGTACAGGTCTGGGACTTGCCATTACAAGAAGCTCTATTCTTATGCATAGGGGAGCTATAAAGGCTCACAGTGTGATGGGAGAGGGCACTACCTTTGATGTGCGTATACCGCTCAACTATATTGTATAGGAGGCTTGACGTGAAAAGAATAATTATATTCGTTCTCACTGCAGTAATTCTGCTCTCCATGGGCGGCTGCACAAAGAAAAAAGCAGATAATACGGTTGAGGTGTTTTGTCTGAATATGGATGTTACGAGCAGCGTGCCGGAGTCATATGTGCTTAGAAGCAAAAACTCAGATGTGGACAAGCAGGTGGATGAGCTCCTTGGAAGACTGCAGGATAAGCCTGAAGACTCAAGACTGCGCAAGGCGATTCCGGATGAGGTGTCTGTGAGAGGTCATGACGAGAAAAACTATAACTGCACTGTGGATTTCAGCAAGGAGTATTATGACCTTACGGCTGCGCAGGAGGTGCTTTTGAGAGCTTCTGTAGTCCGCACGCTCACACAGCTGGATAGTATTTCATATGTGACATTTACCGTAAACAGTATTCCTCTTGTGGACTCGGATGATGAGATTGTCGGTAGCATGGGTGCTGATGATTTTGTTGAGAATCCGGGTGAGCAGATTAATACAAGTGTGAAGGAGACACTCACGCTTTATTTTGCTGACAAGGATGGTACAGGGCTTGAAAAACAGACCAGAGTGATACATTACAGCTCAAATATAGCGCTTGAAAAGCTTGTTGTTGAGCAGCTTATTGAGGGACCGAAGGGCTCTAAGCTCAAGGCAACTCTTCCGGGCACAACAAAGCTTATCAATGTGTCTGTGGCAGATAGAATATGCTATCTGAACTTTGACTCTTCATTCAGAAATACTATTGACAATAAGCTGACAGAGGATGTGGTGCTGTATTCGATAGTTAATTCACTCACCTCACTTCCTACTGTGGACAAGGTACAGATCTCGCTTGACGGTGAGAATGACGGCATGCTGCTTTATAATTACAAGCTAAGCGACATGTATGAGTTTAATAAGGATATAGTGGATTCTGATGATTCCACGGAAAAAACTGAAAAATAGAATAGATTGGATTAGATTAGGAGGAGAAGAGTATTAGTAAAAGACCGATGTTTTTATTTGCGTTGGTCTATACTGCAGGAACTGTTTCAGGTATGTATGGCAGGGGCTTTGGCTGTTTGGTTTTTGCCATGCTGGTTGTGGCTTTAATAGCTGAGTGTGTGGTGTCTAAGGGCAGTTTTTCCGGTGTCAGGCGCATAGTTGTTTTGCTTATCCTGACATCGTCAGCTGTTTTTGCAACAGCACAATTCAGATACGCTTCAGTGGATGAAAACCGTGACAGCTATATGCAGTATATGACAGATGAAAAATCTGTCATCGTCTGGGGGAAGATTTATAAAACTGAATACAAGTATTTCTCATACAGGTATTATATGACGGATTGCGTAGTGCAGCCCGGGTACGGCAAGGCTTTTGGCAGAAAAATATCCTGTGGTGATGTCGTGGTATACTGTGACAGCAAAAGCGCACATCTGGGCGATTATATGAAAGCTAACGGCAAGATAGGCTTGTTTAAGTCTGCAACCAATGAGGGAGAGTTTGACAGAGCATGCTTTTACCGCTCGCAGGAAATTGATTTTTCGGTGAATGCAGACAGTATTAAGACAAGCGCCGGTAAACATGCATGGTATTACCACAGACTTGAAAAACTTCGTGATACGCTGTCAGCTTCACTTCTTGAGGTGACTGATGAGACAACGGCAGGAGTGCTTTCGTCCATGCTGCTTGGAGACAAGTCGTATCTGGATGATGAGATAAAGGATTTATACCGGGTCAGTGGTATTTCACATATACTGGCTATTTCCGGACTTCATATTTCTATAGTTGGCATGGCCTTTTACAAGCTTCTCAGAAAAAGAAGGGTGAGCTATACAGCGGCATTTGTCTGTTCTGCGGCACTTATACTAAGCTATGCTGTTATGACAGGAAATGCCGTGTCCACAAGGCGTGCCGTGGGGATGTTCATACTTACAATGCTTGCGGCAGCTTTAGGCAGATGCACAGATATGCTCAATTCTCTTGGCATCATGGTCATTTACCTGCTGTGGGACAATCCTATGGTTTTGGAATATGCCGGATTTGTGTTCTCGGTAGGGGCAATACTTGCTATAGGTATTGTGACACCTGTGATGAGTGCTCCTAAGGGCGGAAAATTCTGGGCATCAGTATCCATACAGCTTCCGATGCTTCCGGTTGTGGCTATGAACTATTATGAGCTGCCTCTTTTTGCAGTGTTTGTAAATCTCATTGTGATACCGGCTTTGCCTGTCGTATTTATTTCGGGTCTGCTTGCGTCTGCCGCAGGCTGCTTTGGCGTGATGCCCGGCAAACTGCTGGTGTTTCCTGCATTTGCGGTGTTAAAGCTCTATGAGGTGCTTTGCGGTCTTGTTATGAAGCTTCCGGGGGCAACGGTTATCACAGGAGCTCCTGATGGATACAGGATTTTCCTTTTTTATGCTGTTATGAGTGGCTTTTTGGTGGTATTTTCGCTTAAAAAACGTGCCACAGAGTGTGGCTCAAAAGAAAAAGGCCAAATCCTTTACAGTGTCCAAAGAGTGGTGTGTACAGCAGTCCTGCTTGCAATTTTGCTTGTGAAGCCAAAAACTGCTGCGCAGCTTGATATACTTGATGTGGGGCAGGGAGATGGCATATTTTACCGCTTTGAGTCAGGCACATGCATCTTTATTGATGGAGGAAGCTCTGACCGAAAACAGCTTGGCGATAATGTGATTATGCCGTTTCTTAAGTATAACGGCATACAGAGTATATCATACTGGTTTGTTTCACATGCAGACAGTGATCATATAAGCGGATTGTCTGAGGTGATAGACAGTGGGTATACTATAGAGCATATAGTTGTGGCAGAAGCGGCGGCTAAAGAGGAAGCTATGGAGGAGCTGCTTTTTAAAGCTAAGGAAGCAGGAATTGATATATGCCTTATGTCAAAGGGGGATTCGATTGAAATAAATGATGCATCAGGTTCACATAGTACTGCAAATGAAGAAGCTGATGGCATCATGTGCCTGTATCCGGGGCCTTCGGATACTGCCTTAGACAGAAACGATATGTGTCTTGTGCTGAAGCTCACGGATGGCAGGTTTAGTGGTATTTTCGGCGGAGATATATCATCTGAGGTAGAAAAGACGCTTGTTAATGAGTATGGGGATGAGCTTTCTGTGGATTTTTACAAGGCAAATCATCATGGTTCCAGGTATTCAAGCTCTGCAGACTGGATTGAGGCTTTAAGCCCAAGGTGGGCTGCAGTATCATGCGCGGCAGAAAACCGCTATGGACATCCGGCTGATGAAGCCATGGATAGGCTTATGGATGCAAAGTGCCGTATTTTATACACAATGCAAAGTGGTCAGATTAAGTATAAAGAGAGTACTATATATGAAAACAATAGACAATGATATAAAAGCAGGAGATTTCAAAAAGGTTTATCTGCTGTATGGACAGGAGAGATACCTCATAAAACAGTACAGGGACAAGCTGATAAAGGCTATGGTCAGTGAGGGCGACAGCATGAACTTTTCATCGTTTGAGGGCGATGGAATCAACCAGAAGGAGATAATTGACCTGGCGGAGACACTTCCGTTTTTTGCGGATAAAAGAGTGATTCTTATAGAGGATGCAGGCATTTTTTCAAAGTCAGGCGATGAGCTTGGAGAGTATTTAAAGGATTCACCTGAGAGCACGCACTTTATATTTGTTGAGGAGAGCGTTGATAAGCGCTCAAAGCTTTATAAGGCGGCAGCCAGGTGCGGTAATCCTGTGGAGTTCAAGGAACAGACGGATGAGACACTTGCCAGATGGATAGGAATGAGGATTAGAAAAGATGGAAAGGGCATGAGTCAGGCTGCCTACAACAGCTTTATAGAAAAAACCGGTACAGATATGGAAAATATCGACAAGGAGCTTGAGAAGCTGCTGTGCTACTGTATGGACAAGGACGTGATTGAGCTTTCGGATGTTGAGGCTGTAACGACAGAGCAGATCACAAACAAGGTGTTTGAGATGGTTGATGCGATTGCATCACACAAACAAAAGCGTGCGCTTGAGCTGTATTACGATCTGCTGGCACTTAAAGAACCGGCCATGCGTATTATGTATCTTATATCGCGCCAGTTCAATATACTGATGAATGTGAAAGCCATGACAAATAAGGGCTTTGGCAACAAGGATATAGCATCAAAGGCCGGATGTCCGGAGTGGGCGGTGCGCAAATATCAGGCGCAGTGCAGGGCATATTCGCTGGATGATTTAAAGAGGGCTGTGAGAGACGGTGTGGCATATGAGGAGGCTGTTAAGACCGGCAGGATGAATGACCAGATGGCTGTGGAGCTTTTTATAGTGCAGTACTCTGCAGATATGACCGGCACTCATACGACAGGCAGTAAATGATATAACGCAAATATACAAAAAAGCAAATAAAAAAACCCATCGGTATGACGGCACCGATGGGTTTATTATTTATTGCTATATAGTAATTAAGCTAATCCGTTAACAAGCTTTGTTAAACGAGATACTTTTCTGGCTGCGTTGTTCTTGTGGAAGATACCCTTTGAACCAGCGCTTGCGATAACAGAAGTTGCATCCTTTAATGCAGCCTCAGCAGCAGCCTTATCATTTGCAGCTACAGCAGCCTCAACCTTCTTGATTGCTGTCTTAACTCCTGATTTGATTGCTTTATTTCTTGCAGCCTTAGTTTCTGTTACTAAATTCTCTTTTTGCTGATTTAATGTTAGACCAACTCGTACACCTCCAAATATTTAATTCTAATGTATGCCAAAACAGACACGGACGCTTTGGCACAAACATACTAGAATATAATATGTCAACCTTTCTGCTCTGTCAATACATATTTTGAAAAAAATTGCAAAAAATTAACATATATGTGATTTTGGAATATCATACAGGGGAGGTGTATTGATTTGTCGGCTGATAAATGGTGTGCAAGAACTGATCTGGCGCTTGAGACGCAGGAGAGCCTTAAAAAGGCAAACACAGATATGAGAGGTGTGAATTTCTCTGAAAAAAAGCTGGATAATGGAATCATAGTCAGTGTAGTGACAATTGACTCAGAAAATGCAGTCAGGGCTACAGGCCGTCCTAAAGGAAAATATGTGACAATTGAGGCTGCTATGCTGTCCGAGGGAGATGAGGAGTGCTGTCAGGCTGTGACGAGGGAGCTTTCAAGAGAGCTTAAGAGCTTTGTAAAGGCTGTCTGTGACAAGCGTATATATGCGGCACTTGTTGTCGGACTTGGAAACAGAAATGTAACTCCTGATGCGCTTGGGCCAAGATGCGTTGACAGCTTGTTTATCACCCGCCATATAGTAAAGGAATATGGCAGGTATGCGTTTAGCAACGAGAATGTAAACAGTGTGTGCGGCCTGGTGCCTGGCGTGATGGCTCAGACAGGCATGGAGTGCCTTGAGATAATAAAGGGTGTGGTGAGCGAGGTGAAGCCTGATTTTGTTGTGACAATTGATGCGCTTGCGGCACGCAGTACAAAGAGGCTGGGCTGTACAATACAGCTGACGGATACAGGCATAGTGCCCGGAAGCGGGGTAGGAAACCACAGGGACGGTATTAACCATGACAATCTTGGAGTGCCTGTTATCGCAATTGGTATTCCGACAGTCATTGATGCGGTGACTATTGTTTCAGATGCGGTAAATGCCAGCCGGGAGAACACCGCAAAGCTCATGTCACCTAAGTTAAACGGTATGTTTGTGACGCCAAAGGATATTGACGAGACGGTTAAGAGACTGGCAGGGCTTTTGTCTGAGGGCATAAATATGGCTTTTTCAAACGATGAATATGATGACTATAGTGAATAATTTTATTGCTTCGAATATCCTTAGAGCCAGCCGCATAAGCTTTATGTAGCAGGGCTGCCTGATGCTTTAGATGGGAGATGATATTGTGAAGAAGAAAATGATTGTGCTTATAGCATTTATATATATTGCGTCTATGCTGTTTTGCGGTGATGGTGTGGGAAAGAAGTTCGTGGAAGAAAAATTTCCGCACCTTACATATTCTGACAAGGAGTGTGATGATTCAAAAAAGAAGGAGCTGCGTATTGTGGAGGATGAGGATACAGCAGGAGGTATTCTCTCATATGAGGAGCTTGCTGCGATGGAAAATGAAAATGCAAGTGTCAGGAACAATATGCTGCCGGATACCGACCAGCTGGCATTTGTTGATGAAGCTGAAAAAAACGGTGAGCTGGCAGAGCTCAAGGAGCAGCAGAACGTGAAAATGCCGCAGGTAGATATGAGCTTTGACAATCTGGTAAAAAACTATTATCAGGTGGACAAGACTACATATATAGGAGCCGATGAGCTGTGTGAGGACGTTTTGCTTGGGCGCGATATGTCTATAGAAAAGTCAGGCGACGGTCCTGATATACTCATATACCATACACATTCGCAGGAGGGGTACAGTGATTCCCTTGATACATCAGAGACAGAGACCGTAGTTGGAGTGGGTGACAGGCTTGAATCACTTTTGAGGGAAAAATACGGCTACAATGTGCTGCATCACAAGGGGCAGTATGATGTGAATGACCGCGACCATGCGTATTCTAATTCACTTCCTGAGATTACAGAGATTATTGAGAAAAATCCGTCTATAAAGGTGGTTATTGACCTGCACAGGGATGGAGTGGCTGAGACAACAAGGCTCGCTGCCACAATAGATGGAAAGCCTATGGCACAGATTATGTTTTTTAACGGGCTGTGCCGCACTGCTGCAAGGGGACCGATTAATAGTCTGCCCAATGAGTATTTGGCTGACAATCTGGCGTTTTCATTTCAGCTTCAGCTCATGGCAAATGAGTATTATCCGGGGCTTGCAAGGCGCATATACTTAAAGGGCTACAGATATAATATGCATCTGTGTCCGAAATCGTTGCTCGTGGAGGTGGGAGCGCAGACAAATACCAAGGAGGAGGCGTACAATGCAATGGAACCACTTGCAGATATACTTGATAAAGTGTTAAAATAATATAGACTTTATTTCACAAATCTGATAAACTTTGATGAGTTATTGAAAACATTAGGAGGACATATGTCAATAGATCAGAGCAAAATCCGCAATTTTTGTATTATTGCCCATATTGATCACGGTAAATCTACACTCGCGGACAGAATTATAGAAAAAACAGGCACACTTACCAGCAGGGAGATGCAGGCTCAGGTGCTCGACAATATGGATTTAGAGAGAGAGCGTGGTATCACAATCAAGTCTCAGGCAGTCCGTATTATATATACCGCAAAGGATGGCGAAGAGTATATTTTTAATCTGATAGATACACCGGGACACGTGGATTTTAACTATGAGGTATCAAGGAGTCTTGCGGCATGTGACGGAGCTATACTTGTAGTGGATGCGGCCCAGGGCGTTGAGGCACAGACACTTGCAAATGTTTACCTTGCACTGGATCATGACCTGGATGTATTTCCTGTTATAAATAAGGTGGATCTGCCGAGTGCGCGCCCGGATGAGGTGGCACAGGAGATTGAGGACGTTATCGGTATTGAAGCTATGGATGCACCGCGTATTTCCGCAAAGACAGGACTCAATATAGAGGATGTGCTGGAGCAGATTGTAAAAAAGATTCCGGCACCAACAGGCGATAAAGATGCACCGCTTAAGGCGCTTATATTTGATGCAACATATGATTCTTATAAGGGAGTCATTATTTTCTGCCGACTGAGAGAAGGCTCTGTAAAGGTAGGAGACACAATAAAGATGATGGCTACAGGTGCATCTGATGTGGTTACAGAGGTGGGCTATTTTGGCGCAGGCCAGTTTATACCATGCGATGAGCTTTCGGCCGGTATGGTTGGATACATTGCGGCCAGCATCAAAAATGTCAGGGATACACGCGTGGGTGATACAGTTACACTCGTTGACAGACCGTGCGATGAGGCACTCCCGGGCTATAAGAAGGTCAACCCTATGGTTTACTGTGGTCTTTATCCTGCCGACAGTGCAAAGTATCCTGATTTAAGGGATGCGCTTGAAAAGCTGCAGGTCAACGACGCTTCATTACAGTTTGAGCCTGAGACATCACTGGCACTTGGCTTTGGCTTCAGATGCGGATTCCTTGGTCTTTTACATCTGGAAATTATTCAGGAGAGACTGGAGAGAGAGTTTGATCTGGATCTCGTTACCACTGCACCTAGTGTTATTTACAAGATTCACAAGACAAGTGGTGAGGTGATAGATCTGACCAATCCTTCAAATATGCCGGATCCGTCAGAGATTGAGTATATGGAGGAGCCATACGTATCTGCAGAGATTATGGTCACAAGTGACTATGTCGGTGCGATTATGAAGCTGTGCCAGGAGAGACGAGGAGTCTATATCAGCATGGAGTATATCGAAAAAACACGAGCTCTCATAAAGTACGACTTGCCATTAAATGAGATTATCTATGATTTCTTTGATGCTTTAAAGTCACGCTCGAGGGGATATGCTTCGTTTGACTATGAGATGAAGGATTATGAGCGCTCAGAGCTTGTCAAGCTTGACATCTTAATCAATAAGGAAATGGTCGATGCACTTTCATTTATCGTATTCAAGGAGAGTGCATATGAAAGAGGCCGTAAGATGTGCGAGAAGCTTAAGGGTGAGATACCAAGGCATCTGTTTGAGATACCTATTCAGGCAGCAGTCGGTGGCAAGATTATAGCGAGAGAGACGGTTAAGGCGCTTCGCAAGGATGTGCTTGCCAAGTGCTACGGTGGTGATATCAGCCGTAAGAGAAAACTCCTTGAGAAGCAGAAGGAGGGCAAGAAGCGTATGCGCCAGATTGGAAATGTAGAGATTCCGCAGAAGGCATTTATGAGTGTGCTCAAGCTTGATGAGGAGTAATCAGATGCTTGGTCTTTATATTCACATTCCCTTTTGTGTGCGAAAATGCCGATACTGTGATTTTTATCGGCACCTGCATGTGATTCAGAGCGTGAAGCATATCTGAAAAGCCTGCATGGTCAGATAAAAGCAATTGGTGAACGTCTGAGACAAAAAAAGTCAGGGAAACATTATATTGTAGACAGTATTTTTATAGGAAGGCGGTACGCCGTCTTTATTATCATCTGATCAGATGCAGGCATTGATGGATGTGGTGCGAGAGTCTTTTTATGTTGCAGATGATGCTGAAATTACTGCTGAATGTAATCCTGGCACTGTCACGAGAAAAAAGCTTTGTGCATACAAAAGAGCAGGAATCAATCGCCTAAGCATAGGACTGCAGTCAGCTGATAATGAGGAACTGGCGCTTTTAGGGCGAATCCACACATGGGAAGAATTTTTAGATACCTTTAAAGCGGCTCGTAATGCCTGCTTTACTAATATCAATATTGATATCATGAGTGCGCTTCCAGGTCAGACAGTTTTTATCATATCAAAATACGCTGACAAGTGTGCTTGCACTTCATCCGGAGCATATTTCAGCATATAGCCTGATCATCGAAGAGGGAACACCTTTTTTTTGATGAGTATGGTGAAACTGATTGTGCCCAAAAAAAGAAAAAGGATGCCGCGAAATTGCTTCCTTCTGAAGATGAAGTGGTGCAGATGGACGAACTTACCTGGAAACTTTTAGGTGAGGCTGGCTATGAGCACTATGAGATTTCCAATTATGCATTGCCAGAAAGCGTATGCAGACACAATTTAAAGTACTGGCACTGTGAAGAATATCTTGGTGTCGGTACAGGTGCTGCTTCGTATATGAAAACAAATTCATCAGGTGATTATTGTCGTTTGAAGGTCATTACTGATACAAAAGCGTTTTCAGAGATTGACTGGAATGATCCGTCGTCTTTAGACAAATGCTTTGCGGAATGTGATATACTTTCTTTGCAGGAACAAATGGAGGAGATGGCCTTTCTTGGTCTTCGCACAAAAGAAGGTGTCAGACTGTCGTCATTTTATGAACGCTTTGGCAAATCATTTAATGAAGTATATGGGGAAGTAGTTAAGAAATATACTGCGATGGGGATGATGAAAGCAGATGAGACACATGTTGCGCTCACGCTTAAAGGAATGGAGGTCGCAAATTGGATCATGGCTGATTTTTGTGGCTGATTTTTCAGAAGAATACAAGGTGCTGTGAGATTTGCAGCACGGAAAAGAGGAAAAGATGTATCAGGTCGATTGTTCCGTTTTGCTGGACGGAAAAAAAATTCTACGAGATGTCGATATGGAATATGTACTGCAGAAAGAAAAGCTATGTGTTTCTGACAGCTGTTATGTATGCATTTTCTATGTTAATGATATCATCAGCACTCCCTCAGATTTTGACGGGAACAAACAACACAGCCATTATCAACGGCGGTATGGGCTTTGTATTACTTGTTCTTGTTGTCTATATGAATTATAATCATATCAGTCGTTTCAAGAGAGCTTCTAAAAACGAAGAGTGGTTAAAAAAGACAGGTAAGCATATACGAATCACAAAAGAGCAGATCGTAAATTATCGTATTGAGGCACAGGAAGAACGCAAGTATGAGTGGTCTCAGGTACTTGGCGCATATAATCGCAAGGAAGAAATTGTTCTGTGTACAAAAAAAGATGAGCAGATCATGACACTTGATAAGTCAAAGCTTTCCGAGTCAGAGATGAAAATTTATCACAGATATTATAGATGAAAGACATTTATGGAGAACGTCAATGCCGATCCGTACAGTATATCTGATGTTTGGCTGCAATTACATTCGTTGGAGTTACATGGATTGGTACAGGGCCGTTTTTAAAGGTGATGTAATGTAAAAAAAGTAAGCGTTTATTTTGGAAACGAAATAGATGCTTATTTTTTTATGTCACAGTTCACTCGTCATGCTGTAACTGTAACTTTCATGCTTGACATTTCAGAGAAAGATCTTGTAAAATTATGCCTGCTGTTTTATAATGTGATAAGATGATACCAGTGTCAAAAGGTCAGAAATCCGATGCAACTGGTATCAAAGGGGAAATTCCCATAAAGAATGGAAAGGAGTGCAGTGAGAACGCTGCAGTAATAGAAGAATGAGTAAATCCCGCAAGAAAAAGAAGGATTCTTTTAAAATTATATATATGATACTGGGAATAGAGATGCTAGTTACGGTGGCTGTAATTGGTTATTTTGGATACCATTATGGAAGTATTTTATTAGCTGGTTTTAAGAGTGCTAAGGCAAGTATTAGTTCACAGACACCGGTACAAGATCCGGGATATCCGATTGATGTGGATGGACAGGCACCGACAAATCAGGTACAGGCAGACACAGAAGTGGTTACGGAGGAGGTGTTTAAGCCAACTAGTGCTAAGCTTGTCGCAGTAGGAGACAAATCTTATGCATCGTTCCTGTACATTAAGCGCAAAGAATGCTGATGGAACATATGATTTTACTAAGCATTTTGCAAATATGGCTGATATCTTTAAGGCAGCCGATCTTGCTGTGATTAGTCAGGATACTGTGTTAGGTGGTATTGAACTTGGGGCGACTTCTACTGAGACAGGTATTTTCAACACTGCAGTGGAACTTGCGGATGGTATGGCAGATGCAGGAATCAATGTTGTTCTTGCTGCTAAT